>Ga0181346_1000790_pt1 | contig 13998 bp, 9 predicted proteins | sample Su13VDMM15DN_FD_130100 | JGI IMG/M metagenome (GOLD analysis project Ga0181346, IMG submission 130100) | Freshwater viral communities from Lake Michigan, USA - Su13.VD.MM15.D.N | ecosystem: Environmental > Aquatic > Freshwater > Lake | place: USA: Michigan | collected 2013-07-15 | reverse complement strand
TATCTAGGTCGTCTTCGTCTTCATCCCAGTAGTTGTTGCTCATAGCAACCCACCCTTCTATTCGTTTAGTCGCAAGCCTCAGATTCCAATCGGGGGATTGGGCTGGCTCTTGCTATCGGTCTAGTACGCTATGTGGGGCCGATAGGTCCGCATAGGAATTTAGTATTGTCCCTTAGTTGAGGAACTTAGTGAGTTCTTTGTTAAACCAGATGAACCAGCAAATCGTCCTTGTTCTTGTTTAACTAAGTTTTCTCGTGCACGTTTAGCAGATGCCAAGCCAAGGAATGCTTCTTGTTCCGCTTCTAATCTTGTGTAATCTTCGCCACCTGATATTGAAGATAAAAACTCTGCACGTGGAGTTATTTCAGCAACTTGTTGATAACCTGCACGGGCTTGGTCCTTAGTAACTCCAAATTCAGCCAACTGTTGAGCACCTAGTGCTCCAGATTGAACATTTGAATATAATGCAGATTTCATACTCATAGAATTTATGCTTGTATTTAATCCTTGTGATAGAGCAGCACCACCAATTTCAGCAATTTGTACCTTACGCTGAAGTGCTGGTAAACCTTCTTTAGGATTAAGCATTGCTGTAACAATGTCATTTGTATTTAACATTGGATAATATGTAGCAAGCATCTTCTTAGTTGCAGAGTCAGCATTCTGTACACGGTCTACTGCTAAACCAACTCTGTCTGATACCTCAGTTGCTGAAATACTATTTCCAATAAAATCACTAAGTGTTGCTCTTGTTGCTAGTCCCGCTACGCCATAAGACTGCATAATTTCTGTGTATCGTTTTTCAGCGGCAAGATATTCTCCAGCACTTAGGACTGCTTTACCTTGACCAGCAAGAACTTTATTTGCTGGGAAACGTTTTTGAAATGCAACCGCAAGAGGGTCATTACTGTTAGGGTCTTGCATAATTAATTGAATTGTGTCAGGACTATATCCATTAATGATTGCTTTAGTAATAGCATCACCTAAATCACCAATACCATAAGAGCCAAGTAGTGCGATAATACCAGCAATTGCATCTGTTTGAGTTGCAGTAATAGTTGCTGTATTTAAAGTTGAGGCTATCCAGCCTTTTGCATCATTCCAAGTATATGTTTTGCCATCTGTAGGCATAGGTGGTTGCACAAAGGCTTTACCATTCCACGCCCAAGCAGGACCCTTAGGCGAACTTTCTTTGCCATCTGTATAATATTTGCCATTGTATTGACCACTAAATGGTGAACCTTTAAAGTTTAAAATACCATTGACGCTGGCGTAATCGTCTGCTGCTTTGGGTACAACATTTGGATTAACGTAACGAGCAGGAGCATTGTCTTCACCATCATCAACAACGTCATCACTTGAAACTTCTTCAAGATTGACTGTTTCACCAATAACTTCATCAATAGGAACGGCTGCTTCTCTATCTCTGCGACCTGGCTCACCAAGAGCATAGGCTTTTGCTGCTTCGTCTGCTGTAATTTTATCTAATGCTGCACGCATACCAGCAGGACTTAAAGCATATGCTTTTTCTGCTTCTAAACGTGCTGCATTTTGTGAATCAGTTTTTCCGCCGCCTGCTGCTTCTAAACGTGCTGCATTTTGTGAATCAGTTTCAGCACCGCCGCCATATTTTGCTTTGGCTTCATCTAATGCTGCCTTGGCTTTTAACATTAAATTCCAGTCATACAATTCATCACCTTGGAAACCACCTCTATCTGCGGCTTCAAATGCTTTATCGTATGCCAGTTGTGCTGCTGCTAATTTTTTAGCCTCAACTGTGTTAGGAGCAGCAGTTGGAATACCAGCACCTTCTGCTGCTTTAACTGCTGCCGCAGCAGCCGCTTTTTTAGCCTGTTCGTCAGGTATTCCTTCAGGGTCATTGCTAATATAAGTAATTGAACGTGCTTGTGAAAGCGGTACTACTTTTCCCTGTGTAGGGTCGTATGTATATTGCGCCATTAGCCAACCAAACCAAACATCTCGGCAATGCCACGTGACAACTTACTCATATTGTCTTGAGCATTTTTGGTGTATCTCCACTTTGGGTCACTACGTAAAGAAATTTCATAATCATATAAACCCATAAGTCCCTTTGGATTCTGAGCAACTTTAGTAAGAGATTTTAAATCAATTGAATCTGGGTCTTCTTCTAGAATATTTGCACGAGTTTGGATATAAGGGCTAAGTAATTGTTTAACTGTGTACCCCTGACCAATCTTTTCGGACAAGGCTGGAAAATAAGTTTGAGCCTGTAGATTGATTAGGTTAATAGTCGAATCTAACTTGTTCTTATCTAATGAAATCTCTGCTGCCTGTTGAGCAAGTGACTTATCATTGATAGGTAAACCATTGTTTGAGTAAGCATTGCGCAAAGTAGTTAGCGTGTTACCAAAGGAACCCTTGTTTAGACTTGCTATAGCACCAGCGTCACCTGTTGCAGCGTTAAGTATTTTGGTATTGGCATACTGATTGATGTACTTATTTAAAATATCTTGACGTTCAATAGCAGATACGCCCTCTGTACTAACTTCAACGCCAGCAACAGTCTTAGTCTTTGTAGTACGTGACTTTTGTAGAGCAGTAAGTTCCTCATAGTATGCACTGATAATGTCTTTAGGAACTGTGTCACCAAAAATCAAACCAAAACTATCTGTAATCTCTGCTTGAATTTCACCCTTAGAAGATACTACTGCTTTAGGCTTATTGTTTGCAGCATCGTCAGCCGCAGTTGTATATGTGCCTAGCGCCGTAATTCCTTTAAGGATAGATTCCTTAGAAACCCCACGAGTTTGCTGATAATCAAGAGCATCAATAATTGCATTTAATAATTTATTATCTGGGTCAAGTTTGCCATTAATTGCACCCTTATATCGTTTAAGAGAAGTAAGAGTAGACTGATATTGCTTAATTGTTGCCGCAGGTAATTTAAAAAGATACTTAGCAAGCATAGTACGGTCCATTGATTCAACGGTTCCGTCAGCCTTTGTTACATTGTAAATACCACTACCAGTTACAAGTCCAGTAGTTGTTGGTGTTGGAGTTGCTGCTGCTGGAGTAGCCTTATCTTTTGAAGCGTCTTCAGTCTTTGCCTTATCAACACCAGCAGATGGTTTTTCATTTGGATTTTTAGGGTCTACATACCAAGAAAACAAACCATCGCCATCTTTATCCTGCCAAGTACCTGCCATGGTTATTCTCCAATCAGAGGGTCAAAAATTATATTAAATAGTGCTGCTGCGTTTTCATTCTTGCTAGAAAGATTTACAAGTATGTCCCGCAAATCTTCTCTTGCTTGCTTTCTACGCAGTTCTTGGATAGTCGCTGAGCCACTATTTTGTTGAATGATTACTTGAGTTCTGTCATATTCTGAAATCATTGCTGAGAATATGTTGCCAAGTTTTTTATCAGGCGCCTTACCTTCAGAAATTAACAGACGTAAATCACCTAGTGCTTCGGTTAATTTAGCCTTGCCAGCGGGGTCTGGGGAAATTGACACAGCCAGCAATGGATAAACGGCTAACATACCTTTTTTACGATTTGCTAGTTCTTCACGCAAAACTCGCTTAACTACAGGATTTGGTGCTGTAGCAATTCGTTCATTGTAGTCATCGTTCATAGTGAAATACTCTTGACGAGCACCTGCGGTTGCAACTTGACGCAAGAATATTTCTAATTCTTTATTCTTAACAACGCCTTCGCGCTTTAAGAATGCGTAAGATTCTAAATCTCCATTACCTGAAATAGGAATAAAAAATGCAGCGCCTTCTTTGTGGTCTAGCATTAAGTCAGAATTCTTTCTTACAAAATCAGCAGCCTGAATGCTCTTACGGAAGTCAGCCTGTGTTCCAGCATCAGTAGCAGATACTGTATACGCTAACTTAGAAGGATATAATCTTGTAAATCCAACTAAAGCCTTTTGGAATGCTTGTGGGTCGCCATCATACTTTTTCAAAAACTTTTGAAATTCACTATCCCAAGTAAATACTCCAGCGTTTAGTAACTCTTTAGGAATATCAATATTCGAAAAAGTCTGAACAGATGCAGGGGTGCCTAAGCCCATTACTAATTTAAGGGCATCAATGTTTCTGGCTGTAGTTTTTGTGTCCAGTAAAAACTTATCAATCTGAGATGGATTAGTAGGTCCACTACCAGTTGATACAAGAAGTTTCATTGCTTTAACTACAGAAGAAAATCTACTTTCGGTGTTTTCAGGAGTGCCAGCCATTAGGTTATACGCACGTTTAATGTTTGCTGGGGCTGCTTTTTCCCAAGTTGGGACATCTACATTGTAAGAGCCAGTTAATGTTTTTTCTACGCCACGTAGATAATCTCCAACATATGGGAGTTTTGTTAAGGTATCTAAAGTAATAGAAACAAACGGGTTAGATAAACGCGGCAATGAAGATTCTGGGTCAAGAGATGGTGTAAGCATCTTTACGTATCCTCCAAAATTAACTGGAAGAGGTTGATATGTTCCTATGCCAATCATTTCAAATGTCTTAAATAGCACAGAGTTAAGAAGGTCATCTCCTGGGTAGGTAAAGTATTGCTGACCATTATCATCTTTGTGAATAAAACCTGAGTTTTCAAAGGTTTGATTTATAATTGCAAGACGAACAAATGCACGCTTTTCATACTTTGTAAGGCGCCCTAGACGGCGATAGAAGTCCTCTGTGGCACGATAGTAGCGCCCAAGGGTACGCAGACTGTAGGCTAGATTTGTACGCACATCACCATTGTCAACAAAACCAAGGGTTCTATTGCGTGCCATATCTAAAGCAGTTTCGTGTACTGTAAACTTGGCAACGCTATCTGCGCCTTCAGCACTTAAGCCGTTGTCCATATAATTCTTTTTTATTGCTTCTTGAGTTCCTCTAAGTTCTTTGCGGAACATAAAGTAGTTTGCAAGAGTAATTGGCTCACGGTCTAGTAGAGCAATTTGCTTGCCAACCCAACCATAACCACTGTTAATGACTCTATACATAATTTGCTCAGGGTTGCTGCCACCAAGTGGAATAATTTCTTGACCCAAGATTGACTCTGGGCGAGCATACGGCTTATCAAGTTTAGTTAAATCTTCAAGAGTAAACTTTTCCATTCCGCCTTTAGAGCGGATAGAGTTTACTAAGTCCATATTGATTCGACCAGAATAATCGCGCAATGGATAAGTAATATCAAGGTACATATTACGTGCTAAGCCTTGAGCGCCATCTTCGGCATAAATAGCAAAATCTTTAGCAATAGCATTGCCTTCGCCTTCAATGTAATCAACAAGTTTCTTGATAACTACATCTTGTTTTTTGCCAACGTTCCAAAGAACAATATTTCCAAACTGACCATTACGCTTGCCAACAGTGTTGTTTAACTCAAGAAGCCAGTTAAATACAAAGTTATTATTTGTATAACTGATTTCTGTAAATTCTGGAGCAAAACGCATACCAAGAAGTGCTTCTTGATTCTGCACATTAAGTGCAACAGAAGGACCAAATTGATTTAAAGAAGATGAAATTTCTTCTGACTGTGAAGCCATACGTTCGGCACGAACTGATGAACCATTAATATCATCCATTATTTTTTTGCCATCAAAGCGAGCAAAGTCTGCAGCGTATTCGCCAATTTCTTTGCTATCTCTGCTCAGCCAGAATGCTGGACTAAAACGATTTCTAATCATAGCATTTGCTACAGCAGTAGCCATTAACTCAGGGTCATTTGCCATTGCCAAAAGTTCATCTTTTGTATAATGTTTTTTAGTTATTTCAAATAACTTATCGTAGATAAAACCCAAATTGTTGGTTTCTTTTTCTTTGTTAAAAATAGTTGTCTTTACTCCAGCAGGAGTAGCAGCACGTAGTTCACGAGAAACCAAACGTGCTTTTAAATAGCCGCCGAAGCCACTAATAAGACCAAATGTTCCAACTTCTTCAACTGTTGTACGAACGCCAAGTCTAGGATAAAGGTTTCCAAATGACCAAGCATCTGTTAACTTTCTATTGAAACTTGCGTTAGTTGCTTTTCCAAATACTTCAGAAAATACACCAGCACGAGCGGCGGCTTCGCGCCATTCCACAAAGTTTGGAAGGCTACGATAATCAGATAGTTGATATAAGCGAATAGCGCGTGGTGTGCCATCTAGGGTCTGTCCAGCGTTAAAGCGTTCAAGATTCATTACTTCAATATCTGACAAATCTTCAACAACATCATCTGCAGTAGTATCTGTCTGGCGCTTTAAGGCTTTCTTTGTCTTTAATTCTCTGCCGTATTTAGCACCAACAATTTTAAGTTCGTCAGCAAGAGTTGTGGCTAAAGCATTATCACCTTTGGCAATTGCTTCATTGCGCAATGCTCGCAAAGTTTTTACCTGGTCACCGTATTCAGCAAGTTTTGCATTTACAGTAGCAAGCAAACGGCTTGTTTTTCCTTCGGCACTTGTAGATGTAATTGCATCTTGAACAAGAGCACGCACGCCAGTTGGATTGGGCATACCATTTGCTTTAGCAACTTTAAGAATGTCTGCTAAGTCGCCAATATCAACTGAACTCTGACTAACAGAATAAATTTCTTTTGACATATCATCAATATTAGCAAGAAGTACACGACCCTCTTCAGATAGGTTAAGACCCATACCAACACCCAAAGTCTTAAGAAGACCTTTAAACATTAATAGTCTTTGACCAGTGTCCGCGCCTATCCAGGCTGTACGAAATGTGCCAGCAGTTGTTTTATCAACAACGGTGCGAGCAAGTGCAAAGATTTGATTAGCACTGCTACCATCAACAATGCTAATAATTCTGTCGTTTTTAGGAGCAATTGCAAATTGGCGAACTACACGGTCAATTTTGGCAAGTGTAGTTTTATCTTTTGCAGTAAATCCAACTGCTGCTTTTTCAGCACCAATTTTATCTGCCCAGACAATAGGGTCATCTGAAAACTTTACAGCAAATTCTGCAATTGTTTCAGGAATATCCATACTTGCGTAGCGTTCAGTTCCAAGTGTTTTATTGGCTAGGGTCCTTACGCCATTTGACATACTGCGAACCATTGTTACGCGTGGAAGCAATGTATCTTTGCCAGCAAAACCAATTCCACCACGCATCATTTCTACAAAACGTTGTCCATTAACAAAATAGTCAAGAGCATCGTCTGCATTTTTGACTCCAGCGTTGGCTAGGTCTTCAACTACATTGATATTGATTTCTCGATATCTTTCTTGTAGTCTATTTAGTGCTTTACCCTTTTGGGATAAATTTCCGTTGCGATAAGTATCAATTAACTTACCAGCATTGTTCCAATATCTACGCACAGTAGGACGACTAAATGCTTTTTCTAAAGGAATAGCACCTTCGCCAACTTTAAAGAAGCCTAAACGAGCAACATCAATAGAACGTTTTGCTTTTCCAACAACCAGAAGTGGGTCAAGACCAACAGTTACGGTAAAGTCAATATAACCAGAGATACCATTAAAGAATTTTTGTGCATTACCATCACCAAGCATTGCTTTTTCATACTCGTGTGGGAACAAACTTACCAAAACACGAGCAATGTCACGCCCTGGACTTATCTTAGACTTTTCAAAGCGTGCTACAGCGTAGCCAACTTCTTTCATTGCATCTTCATCGCCAGAAACATAACGATTAATCAAGTCCATTACTTGTGGATTGTCTTGAAATTGCTCGTAGTTATCTATTAAATCTTGCTTAGATGCAAGCAACTTGCCAACATATGCTTGTGCTGGTGTAAGTTCTTTGTAAAGTTTAGCAACTTCACTATCATCATAAAGAGTTTCTCTATCACTGGCGCGTTCCCAGTACTGCATAAAATTTGTAGAGTTATCTGAAACCACTGCATCTTCGCCGCCAGGTATAAGTTCTTCAAAACCTTTGGCAATAAATTTACCAGCATCTACTGGACTAAAGCCTTCGGCTTCAGCCTGAGCACGAATGGCAGTATAAGGTTGCTTAATTAATTTATTTTGTGGGCGTACTAAAGTTTCAAGAACTTTACCAACACCTTCTTTGACTGGCTCTGGAGTTAACTCAGAGACAGTGGTTGCAGTTACGGCTCCAGCCGCTTTAACAAGTGATGGTAATGGGTTATTTGCAATTCCAAGAACTTGCTTAGCAATATCTATACCTGTTCCGCCACCATAAAATACGGCAGATTTAACTGAGTCTAGAATTTTTCCAAAAAAATTTTTATCTTGTTCAGAATACTTTGGGCTAAACATAGATGTTAAAGCAGCACGAGTTTCTTTTGGTAATGCTTGATACTGTGTATATGCTTTTTCTTGTGGAAGTGCAGTAAGTTTATTATGTAAAGTTTTTAATTCAAAAAGAGCAGCAATTTGCGAAACTTCTTGTTTAGGTAAACCAGCCTGTGCGGCTGCAGTTGCTACGCCAGGTGAACCCATCGCAATTACATTTAATGGTTTAAGTTTCTCCATTAAAGACCTCTTGATACAACAAAATCGTATAGGTCTTGAACGTCTCCAGTTGGGTCCATATCAATCATTGAAGCAAGAATTTCAGATAGCCCACGTTGTTTTGGAAGGTTAAGTGCTTCACTTCCAGGACCAGGACCAAAGTCCATACCAGATGTTAATGGTTCGTCAGGACGTTCAGTTGGTGCTGTTAGGGGTGTAATTGATGGCAGCGAAGGCATTGGCATAGTTGCTGCTGCTGCGGTTGGAGAACCAGCCATAGGTGCAGATTGCTGTTGCTGCATAGTTGTCTGACCTTGACCATAAGGAAGACCAGAAATATATCGAGGCGCTTGGGTGCCAGATTGTCCTGCACCACCTGTGCCAGATACGTTAGCAGGATTGTTCTGTGGCGCTGTTGGGCGCATTCCGCCGCTATTCTCGTTACCAGCCATTTTAACTCCTACTTAGAATATTGAACTTCTACTTGAAAAGGTCCTTCGGAAAAGATACTTAATTGAGCAGCAATCTCTACTGCTCTTACTGCTTCTGCCCCTGCGTACAAGGCTCCTAGCGCAATCTGTGCGCCAGAACCTACTCCGTAAAATCCATCAACATTACGCATAACCGATAAATCATCACCAACATCAAACAGTTCTCCATTGACAGCAATTAAAAACTGAAAGCGAGAACTAGAATCTTTTTCTTGTGCTTCATCAAAGTTGTAACCATTTGTCTTTAAGCATTCACGAAGAGAAGGCATAGCCTTTGTAATCATAAAATGGTAAACATCTTTTCTATCTTTAGGCGTTAATGATGGTGGTTCCCAAATATGCTGGGCAATGTCGCAAGGAGAAACTTCTCCAGCACCACCAATTAAAAATTCTCCACGTCTATTGATTTTACTCATCTGTGGATGTGACCAAGTGCGACCAGTATCATCACTTACAAGACTGTCAGCAACTAAGGTGCAACCGTTGCTGCTTTGTACACCAATAATTGTTGTCATTGTCCCCTACTTAGTTATCCTCTTGTTACTACTCTTGCGTTGCCTTTGCCGCCTGAGGTAAGACTTGTAATGATTGATTGAATATCAGGTGCTGCTTGTGGTGGCGCCATACCTTCTGGAGAAGAAGCGCCTCCTGCTGGAACGCCTTCGGGAGCAGGGGACGGTTGCTCAACCGCTTCTGGTGCACCAGCAGGAGGAACTTGCTGCTGCGGTGCGAATGTTTCTTCAATCGCATCTTCAAGGGCTTGACCTTTTTGGCGAGCCTTAATAACCGCAGCAATTTTACGTACTACCTCTGACGCATCTCCGCCTGATGCAGCCAGTTGAGGAATAGCCTGTGTGTAGGCAGTTAGCGAACCAAGTAATGCGGCACGCATATCTTCAATTTCAATTTTCTCAAGTTCCTGTGTGACGTTTACAGTAAATGGAAGTTCACGCATTGCCATATCACGAGAGATAAGTTTGCCACCTAATGCCTGAAGCATAAAGATGAGTCCCTGCGCGGGGTTTAGACCAGCAAGCATTCCGTATCGGACATCTGCTGAGTAATCAGATTTGATGTCTTTGGTTGGTTTGTAAGTGATTTCGTATGGAGAACCAGAGTCAACACCACGAATGGTCTTCTCTTCTGGATAAATAACTTCATCAGTTTCAAAACAAACAGCAATTACGTCCCGAAGTGTTGCAGCAAAAATTGCTTGAGCAGATTTAACTTGTGTATCAAAGGCTCCCATAAGAGCCTGTACACCTTGGCCAGTAACAACTGATGCACTAATATTTCCTGTACGTCCTTCAGGATAACGAGCACCAACGCGAAGTTCTTGGTTGAGTAATTGTGACTCAGTAAATGCGCCTTGTGGAATTGAAAGTTCTACACGGCGTACACCTGCTGGGTTTGAGGTACGGATAACCGCATCTCCACCTAGTTGCAACTCTTGTACATCTTGTGGAAGTACAATAGGAGCCTGTACAGATTTCTCTGCTGCTTCCATTGCCAGCAACGCAAAGCGATTGCGGAGCAATTGGATACCTAGGATGTCATCAAATTGACCACGTAGTTCACCATCAATAGATGGCTTACGTGCAACTATTACCATCATCTTGCCAAGAGGATTCTTAGCCTTAGATAGAACTAGATTGTCTTTTGATGGAAGATAAATGATTGACTGGTCTTTATCGTAATAACGAATTAGTTCAACCTGGTGATTGAGGTCTTGCTTGTAGCCGTAGCCACCAAGTAATTCTCTTTCATACTCAGGGAATTGAGTTACTAATTCGCCTAGCGTCATCATGTATCGTTTTGCAAATGCCACACAGCGTCCATAGCGGTCAAACTCTGGGTAAGCCCCAATAGGATTTTCTATGCGAATACGTGGCAGTTTTGCTTCTTCGTCTAATTCAATGATGAAAGGGACGAAACCATAAGTTATGTACCAGTCGGCTCCTGAGTACATTTGAACAGAGAGGTCAGAATGCGAAAAGTAATTAGAAGCAATACGAGTACGCTTATCAGCGAAAGTACGGGCACGGTCGCTAACTTGATTCGCTGCCGAGCAGTTGACGGCTGGTAGTGGTGCCATAACTTCGGATAAGTCACGCGCAACAATGTCAATAAAATTTGCCACGACATTGGCGTCTACTCCATCTGGAAAAAAGTCAGGATAAACTTCAGCAATTTTTCCTTTACGGACAGCAAGAACGTCAAGGTTGCGAGCATCGCGCTCGTTATTGCGGTAGCGAATAGCCTGAACGCGGGCTGCTACCTGCTCCATTGATAATGCCATTGTTGTCCTAACTTAAAGGGAAATTATTTAGTAACCAAAATATGTTTTAGATTCTCTTTTACTTGGTTTTGGTTTTGGTTTAACAGTAGGCTTAGGCTTTGGTGTCGGCTTAACAGTAGGTTTAGGTGTTGGTTTAACAGTAGGCTTTGACGTTGGCGTTGGCTTAGGAGTAAATTTTGGAGTTGGTTTAACCGTAGGTTTTGGTTTAACCGTTGCTGTTGAAGTATCCGATGGTGGTCGCACTCTAACTGTTGCCGTTGGGGTATCCGACATTGGTTTAGATGGTGTCACCTTAGGCGTAGGCTTTACAGTAGGTTTAGGGGTAACTGTTACTCTAGGTGTTGGCTTAACAGTAGGCTTGGGAGTTACCTTTGGCTTAGGCGTAACCTTTACGGGTGGCTTAGGAGTGGGTGTGCTTTTGCGTCTATTATCTTGATAAAGCCCAGGAGGTAAAGGTTTGTTAGCCATTGTTGTCCTAACTTAAAGAGAATTATTTATTTTTGTTTCTTAATTCTTTATGATATCTAAGACTTTCATCAGACTCAATTGGCTTAGTTCTAAATGTATATTGAATTTTTTCCCAAAGATTTTTTTTGTTACCTATTTCTTTATAATCTTTAGTTACATTTTTGCCAGCAGGACCAGAAATTCCACCTGTCATTCTTAATGTTCCAGATGTTGCAGTCTTTTTTGGATACATTACTTTTGGCAATGTTGGTTTTGGTTTTCTATCATTTGTAATAGCCATTGTTTAACGATTGCCCATTTTATATTTGCTAGTCATCTTGTTCATTTTTGCTACCTGTGCAGCAGTTAAAGATTTTGTACCTGTTGCTGAACCAGTGATTTTAATTGGGGTATTAGCGCCGCCCATTTCACGATAAGGGGTTTGAACTTGTGGATTAGTGATTCCACCACTTGTACGTGGAGCGCCGCCGCTTTTAGGTGACCTAGGTAGTTCAAGTGCCTTATCTATTTTGCCAGCGTTGCCTGGTAATGTTTTTCTTTTTGGTGGCTTTGGCGGTTTCATTTATTTTCCTATCCGTATTGGTCAGCCCATTGCGATGCAAAGGCTTCATCTAATTGAATTGAACCTCTACCAGCCATTTGTGCTCTGGTAGCCCATCTATTATTTTGATACTGCCCTATGCGTGTTGACTGTTGCATTAATTCTCGGATACGGATAACCGCAAACCAAAGAGCCATCACGCAGTCTGTAGGGTTTTTTGTGTCAGGCTTCCAAGTAATCAATTCTTGCACCAAAGTCTTCAAGCCTTCTGAACCTTCATTGCTTGGTAGTTCGATTAAGTTGTTATCTTGGAAGCGTCCATCTCTGGTGTTGCCAAAGAGCATAGCCATAGATGCAACACCAAAAGATGTGTCCCATTTATTCTTACCAGTAAAGTGTGAGTTTAACTTACATCCGTAGGATGCTAAAAAGTTTCTTAAGTTCTCATCCAGGGCATAAGCCTTCTGGTGAGCATTGATTTCAATACGTAGTTCTTGAGGACGATACTTATCAACCCACTCTTCAATTAAATTTTGAATCTTGGCTGGAGTAGGCTCAGTCATATTAATACAATCTAAAACATATATTTTGCCATCGGTCCGATTGTATGAAGCAACTACCGCACCTGTAGCACCTGCCATAGCAGGGTCAAGTCCTATGACTGTGTATAAAGAATCACAATTTTTAGGATGTCCAGGGGTGCCAGACTTTAATGGTCCGCGTTTGCGCATTCCGTTGACGGAACCTGCGACACAGGTAGGACTAAAGATTGAGTCTTCTTGGACGTCTTCTTGCTGGTAGACCATAGCCCAGACAGATGGCGCAACTTCAGAGCGGCGCGTAAAGAGAGCGGGTCCGTCCCATTTTGGAAAAAGTCCATCATTATCTGCCTTGTCTATCTCGCCCTCTGGGCGGTCTGTCTTAGCCCATAACGTTTTCCAGTTAAGAGGCTTTTCATCAAATTCTAAAACTGCTGGCATAGACATATAAGTAAATGGGGATTTGCCACCCGTCCATTGCTTACCATCTCGAAGCATCTTATATAGGTCAACAGATGCTACTCTGGTTCCGACAATGATTAACTTGCCGTATCTACCAAGACGGGTGATAACTTCTTTCTGAAGCCAGTCCATCTGTTTTTCCCACTCGTGGGCGTTAGAACCCATCACAGCATCATCTACAATAATCAAGTCGGCGCGAGCACCGTAAATCTGTGAACCAAGACCTAAGGCTTGAACCGTAGGGTCCTTCTCACCAGAGTCACGACCTGTACCTAGGTAAATCATATCGGCTGACCATTGAGTAGCGTCAGCCTTAAATCCACCATTAGGTCCAAAGGCTACCTGTAACTTCATAAAGGCGGGGTGGCTAAGTCTGGTTTTGATTGCACCAAGAAACTTTCTAGCCATACCCTGAGTCTTTGAAACAATGATGACTCTTGAGTTAGGATTTGTGACAATTTGATATACAACATAGTTAATTGTAATAACTGTGGACTTGGCGTGCTCAGGTGGTACATTGATTAGTACGCGGTTGGCAGCCCCAGGCTCATAGGTCATAGCAGGGTGCATCCATCGTGGCTCGACGCCATCAATTAAGTCTACCCAGTTTGTATGGTGAGGGAAAAGTTTTGTATCTAGGAACTGCTCACAGAAGTCGGGGAAGGATATGTCCTTTAAATCCTTTAAGTCTGCTTTGACGCCTTTGCCCGATAATCTGGCTTTGTCGGCTCGTTCTTTAAAGTCAGGGTCTTGCATTGACCATTGTCGAAAAGTTACAT
>Ga0181346_1000788_pt1 | contig 14051 bp, 6 predicted proteins | sample Su13VDMM15DN_FD_130100 | JGI IMG/M metagenome (GOLD analysis project Ga0181346, IMG submission 130100) | Freshwater viral communities from Lake Michigan, USA - Su13.VD.MM15.D.N | ecosystem: Environmental > Aquatic > Freshwater > Lake | place: USA: Michigan | collected 2013-07-15 | reverse complement strand
GCTAAAAATGTATTTCCAGTTGAAAGAACTCTTGTTGGTGCTCCAGGTTCAAATGCAGGATATACAAATGAAGGACAAGGTGGTTTTCAACAAGAACAATTACGTGAATGGGCATTACCTCCAACAACTGATGAATTACGTATTGCTTCAAGACCTAAATTAACTTTTACTTCTGATCCTGTTCCTGGTGTAAATGTTGTTACACAACCTGGTATTCAAGCACCAGTAAATAAAAATAAACCTGATAAATTTGCTATTTTAGGTATGGATAGAGCAAATACTGCAGTAGGTGCTCAAGTAGCACATACATTACAACCTGAACAACCTATGAAATCACAAGCACGTGAAACTTCAAGTGTAGAATATTATGGATCAGCTGGTGGACAAGAAGGTCTTTGGGCATCATATATTCGTTCATTTACTGAACCTTTTCAAGAATTTATGAAATTAACTACTGAAGGAAGACCTGGTCCTGCACTAGTACATGGATCTGGTAATACAGTTGGAGCTGATATGTATTCTGCACAAACTAGAAGAGATGAAACTGTTCTTTCTGATGCATCAAGATTTAATCCTCCTAAGTCTGCATTTACTGCATCAAGTGAACACTTAGGTTCTTATAGATATAATGAACCTCTTCAACAAGATATTCATGTTGAACGTAATCATCCTGGTATCTTAGATGCTTTAAATAATAATCCTTTAGCTCTTCCGTTAAATGCGTATTAAAAAACGGATATGGCTTTTCAATAATAAGAATATTAAACTAAAATGCGTCCCAGAGTTGTTGACTTATTTTCAGGAGCAGGAGGATTAACTTATGGTTTCTCAAAAGAGTATGATGTTTTATTTGCGATTGAACATGATAAAGACGCAGCAACAACTTATTCAGCTAATTTTAAACATCCAATGATAAATGAAGATATTACAAAAATAGATGCAGAAAGTTTACTAAAACAATATGGAAAAGCAGATGTAATTATAGGAGGTCCACCGTGTCAAGGATTCAGTATGGCCGGTAAACGAGATAATAAAGATCCAAGAAATAGTTTATTTATGGATTATTTAAGATTTGTTAAAGTATTTGAACCTTCATATTTTATTCTTGAAAATGTTCCTGGTATTTTAACTATGAAGACTTCAGCCGGTGAATTAGTTAAAAATATTTTAATATCAGAAGTTGAAAAACTAGGATATAAAATAAAATTTGAAAAATTATATGCTCCAGATTATGGAATCCCACAAAAACGTAGAAGAGTTATATTTCTTGCTTGGAAAGATAATGAACCTCAATTTCCTCAAAAAACACATACTAAAGAAACTTATGTTCCAATAAAAACAATTTTATTTCAAAAAGATGAAGTTCCAGAAAAATATTATCATAGTCAGAAAATGATTGATGGATTCTTTGCAAGATTGAAAAAAAATAAAGACTCCGGAAAAGGTTTTGGAGCACAATTTATTAAGTATGATGAACCGTGCTATACAATTTCAGCAAGATATTATAAAGATGGTTGTGATGCTCTTGTAAGATATTCAGATACAGAAATTCGTAAACTAACTGAAAAAGAAGTAGCAAGAGTCCAAACTTTTCCGGATTCTTTTATATTTCCTGTTTCAAGTGTACAAACATATAAACAGATTGGCAATGCTGTTCCTTGTAAATTAGGTGAAGTCATTGCAACTAGTATCTTGAAAATGTTTCAACTTCAGTAAGAAATGTTCAAATGTCCATAAAGGAGCATTTTGATAAACTAGTATACAATCATAACCTTTTATTGTTTGAACTAAACATTCTAAAGGTTGTTCATTAGTAAGATAAATAAGTTTTTTGCACCTAGACTTTAAATGTAAATCTTGACGATATCGTTCTTTCAACGTTTTTTTAGCTGAGATTACAATACAAGATTCAATAGATTGAGAATCCTTGTATGGAATAATATAATCTAATTTATGGTTACTTTGTGAAGGTTTTTTATCATATATTTTTCCTTCTGAATCTACAAATTTTTGTTTTAGATAATGAATATTACTACTTTGAAATAATCTTTCAACTGCTTTTTCAAAAGAGTTTCCGGCATTAACCTTCCTCTTTTGAAATATTGACATACACATATTTGCAAGATGTGATACGCCTTTCTTATCTTCTGTTTCATGATACCATACTTTTTCAAATTCTTCGAAAGTTAATGGAGTTTTTAAATACTTAACACAAAATTTATAAGATCTTTGTAGTTCTTCTTTTTTTTCTTCAAGCCATAGAAGTTTTGATGTTTCATCCATTTCTAAATTTGCGTGAATACACTTTAATAGACCGAATTCCATTTTAATAAATGGATTTAATTCGTGAAACTTTAATGTATAAAAACAATGCTCTTCACGTGTGTATGAATACTTTAACACGTCAAGAACAATATGAATTTTTAAGATTAGTTATTTCTACAAGAAAAGATATAACTTATTGTTATGATAATTCTAATCCATATATTTTATGTATTCTTGAAAAAATTGGTTTAGAAAAAAAAGTTCATTCTTCATCAGAATCTTCATAATAACCTCCGGTTTTAGGTGGATATTTGGCTCTTAACATATTAATATATCTTCCAACTTGAGTTCTAATATCAGGTGAGCGATAAGAGTTAATTTTTTCTACATATTTTGGAATTGCAGTACGTGCAGCAAATGATTCAAAATCATCAAAATCAAATGTTTTATCTTTTGTATCATAATATTGTTCTAACAGTTTGTTAAATAATGGACCTAGATCTACTTTTATATTATGTCCGCCATAATCAAATCCATTTCTAAATTCTGCAATTCTTTTTCCCAATTTTTTAAATGCATCACTCTTAAATTTGCCAAACCCTTCAATTGTATTTGTAGTTGATACGGTCGGTTTTTGTTGTTGCCCCTGTTTTTGCTGTTGTGTTGCTGGTGCTGGTGTTGCTGCTGCTGCTGCCGCTGGTGTTGCTGCTGGTGTTGTTGCTGCTGCTGCTGCTGGTGTTGTTGCTGCTGCTGCTGCTGGTGTTGCTGCTGCTTTTTTTGCGTTTTTTTGTTCCCATGCTGCGCGACGCTCTTCTTTTGTTAATTGTGGTCTTTGCTGTTGTGTTGCTGGTGCTGGTGCTGGTGTTGCTGCTGCTACTGCTGCTGGAGTTGGGGTTGTTTGTGGTTTTTTTCCAGTAACATTTCCAATATATTCTGCTATTTTTTTATTAATTTCAGAATGATTTTTTGTTTTTATATATTCTTCATACTTAATTGTTGCTATTGGTTTTAAAGTTGTATCAATTAAAAAAGAATAAATTCTATCACCAACTAATTGTGGTCCTGCAGATAATTTTAAAGGTGGAGGATCAACTTTTGGATTGTACTCCATCGGATAAGGTGGTGTTGGTGGTGTTGGTGGTGTTGGTGGTGTGGATTGTGCTGGAGGTGGAGGAGGATATCTATGACTAGGTGACTGCAGTCCTGATGATGAAGGTGGTGGATGTTGTGATAGATCTAGAGGTGGGGGATAATTTGGATAATCTGGTGGTGAAAATGTTGGTGTTGTTGATCCTGTTAATTTAAAATTATTTGAAGATCGTAGACGTGATTTTCTTTCTAATATAGCCCTCATTTCTGATGATAAAGGCCCATGATCTGGAGAAAAAGATGGCGTTGGTGGTGTGGATTGTAGTGGAGCTGAGGGTGACAAACCTAGAGGTGTTATTGGCGGGGATAACGGTACTTCTTGTAATTCAGAATCTCCTTGTAATTCAAGTTCTTGTAATTCAGAATCTGCAGGTAATTCAACTTCTTGTAATTCAGAATCTCCTTGTAATTCAAGTTCTCCTTCACTAGCTGAAAACTGTATTTCTGATGATGAAGGCGGTGGTGGAGTTGCTGCAGATGGTGATGTAGATGGAGGTGGTGGTGATCGTGGTGGTGGTGGTGGTGGTGGTGGTGGTGGTGGTGGCGCTTGTGGTGGTTCTTGTGGTTCTTGTGGTGGTGGTGGTAGTCGTATTGGTGGTTCTTGTGGTTCTTGTGGTGGTGGTGGTGGTGGTGGTGGCGGTGGTGGTTGTGCTTGTTGTCTCTTTTTTTCTTCAGCTGCCAATCTCATTGATTCAGCTGCCTTTTCCATTTGTTGTTGGGCTATTTCTTGTTGTTTTTGTTCTTTTTCTTGTCTAAAAAGTTCTTGTAGATCAGTTAATTGTTCTTCTAAAGCTTCTATATATTCTGTATTCTCTACAGGGTTCTTTTTTAATTCTTCTATCATTTGTTTTAACGCAGCGACATCTTCATCTTCTTCTTCATCTTCTTCTTGTCGTTCTCCAGTTTGTTGAGATGCTTCTAAAGCTGCATCATGTTCAACTCTTATAGCGTCTGCTTCAAGTTGATTTACTTGAATAATATCATTAAAAATTCGATTATCAATTTTAAAATTTAAATGACCTCCACTCATATACCCAACACATTCAAAATGATCATTATCTGGATTATAAATTATATAAGATCCTTTAAAACTGGAATCTTCTTTCATTGATTGTTCTAATGTTGCTGGTCCATATTCTGAAACTATCGGATTTTCTCCTTGAGCATTTAATAAAATAACTCCAATTGAAACTATATATTGTGTACATAAAAAAGTTAAATGTGAATCACCTAAAAGGTCATTAGTTTTAATTTTACCAAGCATAACTTCTCTTGCTCGTTGAGCGTTGTCTTTTTCCGATTGTACACGTAACTTAATTGGAGTGTTTTTAAAATGATCACTTACAAGTGAATGCATAATAACTCTTCTAAAAAAAGAAGCAAAGCTATCTCTTTGAGTCTCATCTAATTTTCTAAAATTTGGAGAAACTACACCTAAAAATGATAAAATTAAACAATCATTTCCTTTCCCTGCACCTAAATTTGATAATTTATAAATCTCAGTAATACCTTTTATTCTCTTTATATTGGGTATGTCTCGTGATTCAGGTATTTTTTCTTTTTGTGATGGTTTAAATATTCTATCAATTTCTCTTTCAATTCCTTCTAAAGTTTTATATTCTTCAAACTTTTCCGTATATTGATATATATTACCTTCTTTTTTAAGTATGTCATGTGTCACTCCAAATTCAAGTGCCATTATTAATTTATATTTAAAATAATTTAAGATTACTTACGTATAGTTCTTCTTTTATTTTTCTTTCTTGGAGTTTTACCTCCTTTTTTTGGACGAAACCAATCAAAAATTCCTCTATTAGCTGGAGTTGGTTGTATTGGTGGTGATGGAACTGTTGTTGGAACTGGATTATAATTTTCTAATTTTCCCAATATTATACGTATTAGATCTTTTGTCATCTTTATCATCGATTCACTGATTTTTATTGTATCTAATTTCATTCTTTTTTCTGAGACTAACTTTCCAACGTTTGGCTTAATTAGAATTTCTACATCACTACCTCTATTCTGTTCTCGTAATGTTTTTGCTTGTGACTGAAGTTTTATTAATTCTTTTTCTATATCTTCTATTCTTTTTCTATTCTCTTCAGTTTGTCTTTCCTTTTCAGAAATTGATTTTATGTATTGTGAAATTTCTCTTGCTTTTTCATTTTTAAGCTTTTTTATTGGAATAAAACTAACACCTTTATCTATCAACCATTCTTCAATTGCTTCCTTTTCAGGAGATTCTGTTTCTCCACGCTTAATTAACTCAGAAAGAAACTTTTCTCTTTTAGTTGTAGGAACTTTAGGTTTATAATTTGAAGTAGGAAACTCTACGCCTTCTTCTTTTTCTATTTCTGCTAATTCTTCCGGAGAAAGTGGTTTTTTAGGTTGTTCAGATTGTTCAGGTTGTTTAAATTGTTCAAAAAATTCTGCATCACTCTTTTTTCGTTGTTCATCTTCTTGTTTAAGTTTGTCAAAAAATTGTTTGTCATTTTCGCTAACTTTACCTTGAGTCTTACCTGATAGAGGTGGACTTGGAACTTGACCTGGTAGTAAAGGAGTCGGAGTAGCCTGTGAAAAATCATATGGTTTTGGTCTAGAAGCAGGTAGCTGTGGTAAAAGTAATTCGTCTGTAGATTGTGCTCTTGCAGATTGTAGTGGCTGATTTATACCTAATTCTTGTTCAAATTGTTTTATGCGTAATCTAAGTTTCTTTTCTTCTACTCCTTCTGCTTCTGCTACTTGTGCTGTTTCTTGTCTTTTTTCTCTCTCACTTACTTTTTTTTCATATAATGTTTTTAGTTTTTTTAGTTCTTCTAGTATATCTGGTTGTCGTGATGTAACTTTTCTTAATTCTTCTTGTAATGCTGCTTGTTGAGATTTTCCAGGAGTTGTTGATGAATTAGTAGTATTTACAAACAATGATGCTTGTTCTAGATCTTTAAGAATTTTAGCTTTTCTTTCTGCTTCTTCTAGATTGTTCGATTTTGTGTTTCCAAATGTTTTCTGAAATGATTCAGTGGCTTTCCGAAGTTGATCAAAACCATTTATTCGTGTTCTCGGTGATGTTGGAGGTAGAGGTAATTGTTCTTCAGGTAGAGGTGCTTGTGGTAGTAGAGGTGCTTGTGGTAGTAGAGATGCTTGTGATAGTAGAGGTGCTTGTACTCGTTGTCGTGTATTTGCTGCATGTCTTGCCATTGCGTCTGCAGCTTTTCTCATTTGTTTTTCAACATTTTCTTGAAGTTGTTCAACAGTTAATGGTTTAATAATAACATTTACAGTAAAATTTTGTTTTTTTGCTCCACCTAATTTTGTTTTATTTTCTAATCTATTTACATTAAAGGTACCTTGATCATTTAAAGTTCCAACTAAATTAATTTTTATTAGAGATTCAGGAGAATCTTCAGGAGAAACTTCAGGAGAAACTATAAGATTTCGTATATCAAATTGTGTAAAATCTGCAATATTTTCACTTGTAAACATATTAAGCTTATCTTTAATTGTTTCGAAGTATTCTTTAGCAGAGTCTGTTATTACTATATCAGATATTGGTCTTATTTTAAAATTATGTTTCCCTTCTGTTATTTTTGGTCTAAACTTATTTAACTTAATTTTTACAGCTTCTAAAAAATTGCCAACTTCTTTTATAGATGTTATAGATTCCGGTACTTGTTCTAGTGGTTGTTGAAGTGGCAGTGGTTGTTGTCGAGCTTTTTCAGCTGCTAGTGCTGCTTCTAGTGCAGTTGTCTGTCGAGCTTTTTCAGCTGCTATTGCTTCAGCTTCTCGTTGAGCTTGTTCTGCTGCTTGTTGTTGTGCTAATGCTTCAGTTTCTCGTTGAGCTTGCGCTGCTGCTTGTTGTTGTGCTAGTGCAGCTTCTCGTTGAGCTTGCGCTGCTGCTTGTTGTTGTGCTAATGCTTCAGCTTCTCGTTGAGCTTGCGCTGCTGCTTGTTGTTGTGCTAATGCTTCAGCTTCTCGTTGAGCTTGCGCTGCTGCTTGTTCGGCTTGCTGTTGAGCTTGTTGTTGTGCTAATGCTTCAGCTTCTCGTTGAGCTTGGGCTGCTGCTAGTGCTTCCTCTTCTGATTCTGTTAAAGGTGGAGCTTCTAATAAAAATGTGTTAGAAAAATCTATATTTTTATTTCTTATTTGTTCGAGTGATTTTTGTAGAGAATCATAATTTATAGAATAATCCCAACCTGGATAAATGTTATAAAAATTAGGAAAAAATGTATCTTGATATGTTTTTTGTATCTCTAGACCAAAATCATCTATACTAAATACTTCTTCTGCTAGTGCAATTTCTATTGCAGTAGCCAATGTTGAATTATTTACATCAATCCATTTGAATAATGGAGTAACGTCGTCCAATTCTGCCAATTTTTTGTTTAGATGTAATTTATTGGCTACCTTTAGTTTATCTTCAAAACTCATATAGTTAAAATTTGGTCTCTCCCAGTTCAATGGTATTGCAAATATGGTTGATTTATTGTAGTCGCTCAATTTGGGGAGTAAGTAAGTGCTTAACCAAACTTCATCAATTCCAAAATCTAGAATAGTATTAATTTTTTTGTTTAAATTTCCATAAAACTCAGTTTTAAATTTTGCATTACCACTACTATCAAAATAGTTTGTATTAAATATCTCCTTTCGTTTCCTAGCGAAGGAAATTAAGGCATCAAAAAACTGTTTATTGTATATTTTTCCATCGGGTTTACTTAGTCCAAACATTCCTGCAAAGTTTTGTCTGAAAAATACTGGTTTTTCTTTGCCCTTTATAGTAACAACATCTCCAGATGGCCAACCATATGGTGAAACTGAAATATAAGAAATACATAATTTATCAGAATTTATCCAGTCTTCAAGGAATTTAAAGTATAAATCTGTAGGCCAGTTATCAGCTTCAATCGACATATAACGTTTGACAGTTTTATCAAACATTGGAAAAAATCTACAAAGCATGGTTGCAATACCTCCAGGCTCTCCTGATGTTGTTAATACATCTTTGATTGTAAATTTTGAATGTACAATTTGAATATTTTTTGTTTTTAACAAATCAAAATACTTTTTTATAGTTGGATTTTTACTTTCAATTAATGAGCTGTCTGTGTAAAGTCGGATAATCCAGTTTGGATATTTTTCTTGATGCACTTTAATATTTTTAAATAAAATTTCAAAATAAGTTAATATATCTCTCTTTGGTCGGGAGTTCTGTTTTTCTCGTATAACTTCCCATACTGTTCTAGAATCACCTGGAAGTGGAATATATTGTGTCATATAATAGTTGTCCAACTTGCTACCACCTGTAAGAATACTGCGATCTGTAAATAATGCGCCAGGTTTCATAAATAAAGAAACTGAAAATACATTTATTTTTCCATTGGAATCTTTAAACTTATCTATAGAATCTACATTTTTTATCATTGTTTCAGAATAACCGGGTAATGGTGTATAATTTTCATCCGTAAAAACATCAAAATCTAATTTAAGATTATGTTTATCTAGAAATGTTAGTTGTTTAGAAAACTGATACTCAAAATTTTCTTCCCACGTTTTATTTTTATTTATGTTAAAAATGTTACTATAACTATTATTTAAGTTAGATTTTTTAAACATAAATGTATCTTCAGAATCTTCATCAACATCATAGTTAGGTCCACTATAAGGTCCACTATAAGGTCCACTATAAGGTCCACTATAAGGTCCACTATAAGGTCCACTATAATAACCAGGATCTGGTCCTAAACCATTTTTCTTTAAATATTGATTCCAGCACAATAAAAATTGTTGTTTTAATTCATTTAATCTTTGAGGTATCATAGATGGGTATAAACGTTTAAAAACAAAAAACATAAATGATCTTTTATTTGTGAGTTCATCTGAAGGATTATCTGATTTTATTAGACCTAGTAGTTTAGGTGGGTATTGTGCAAGATATGTGGGATCTAAAAATTGTTCTATAACTAAGTCACAAACCTCTGTAAGTTTTCCTGGTTTATCTAAATCAAAATTTCCAAACATACTATTTAAAAAACTATTTATATCTCTTTTTTCTTTAATAAAATTTAATCTAGCTGTAAATTCTCTATCACTTTCTTCTAATTCTGTTTTTTCCTTATTAATTTTTGCAAGAATCGGATCTATTAATGCTCTTATAGTTGAAACATCGTCATCTTTTAGTTTTTTTCGATTTAATTCATATAACAACCAAGTATTCAAAGGATCTATTGAATTGAATATACTGTTTTTAATTCCGGTTATACCTAATGCTGGAAGTTCTAATGTAGGTTTTTTACCATCCAGATATTCTTGTAATTCTTTTATAATAAGTTCACCAATTTTACCTTTAATTAGATTGTAGTCAGAGGAGTCATCAATACTAATCTTATATTTTCCAACCATAGCACCTGTATTATTCATGAAATCAATTAAACTTTGTAAAGTTTTATTAGATAATTCTGTTACAACTTGTTGAATCCTTGTATTAATAAAACCTTTAAGTTTATCATCAAATTCAGTGAGTTTTCCATCAACTTTTACTTGTTGTTCAGATGTAAATGAACTTCTTAGTTTTTGATATTCATCTTTAATAAACTTATAATTTCTATAAATAATATCTAATTGAGATTCTTTTAAAGATTGATTAATATTTCCTATTTCTTTATCTAATTTTTTAATAAAGTCTTGTGTATATAGTTCCGCAAGTTTTTTTTCAAATTCATTTTGTATTTCGCCCTGTTGTTGTGTAAAAAATATTTTTGCTTTATTTAATATAGGTTGTAATGTTTTAATTTTACCTAAATCATTTGCTGCAGATAATTCTTCTTGTAATTTTTGTTTAATATCATTTTTAAATTGATTAAATTCTGGAATTTCAATTGGGAATTTTAAAGCTCTTTTATTAAATGAATCAAGTAATGCTACTTGTTTATCTAAAGGTAAATCCCTTGAATTATTAATATCTTCTTTAAATTTTCTGATAAGTTCTTCAGAGAATTTCATACGTTTAGGTTCAACAATATTTTGAAATTCTTCTTTATTAAAATTTAAAGGTGCAGAATCAATAGCACCACCAAAAAATCTTGTTAAATCTTGTTGTCTACTTAAAATTTTTTCAATCTTTTTCTCTTTTATTAATATTGTATGATATGTCCCTGCAGTATTTCTATATAAATACATAACATCTTGTGGATGTGGTGTTACATTTATACCTAAATTTTCTGTTTCATATATTTTTTTATCATTATTATTTTTCGAATATGTTATAATACCAATTTTAAAATGTCTAGATAATGATTCTACTATATTTTCTGGATTTGAAAATCCATCTGGTCTCAAAAATGCATTAGTTTTTTTTAATTCTTCAAATAATAATTTAACAAAAATATCACGAACATTTTGACGTTGACCTTTATTTAAAGTTGTAGCTTCATATGGTATACTACGATATTTATTACTTTTTACTCCTAAAAATGCATGTATAACATTTGCTAAAGATGTACCACGGGTTTTAATTACATGAAAATCATCATGGAATTTAAAAGGTTCAAATCCTTTTTCTCCTAAAGTTGAATCAGTTACAGAAATTGTTTCAGATTCTACAAGACCTCTTTGATCCATAATTTTTCCAGATTTAGTTTCAAGATCTACAAACTCTTCTAATCCTGATTTTTCTTTAGAATCTTCTCCAAATTTCTTTAATCTAATTAAATTTTCTCTTAAAACATTTTCATAATTACCTACATTTCCATCAATTTCACATGCATCTATAAATCTTTGAACAAGTAAAATTCCATTTCCTGAAAACATATAATTGCCTCTTTCACGAGGTCCTAAGATTGAACTTTTTTCTGTTTGAATTTGTTGAATTCTTTCTTCGGGAGTTACAGAAGGAAATTCAAAAACTTCGGGGGGATAACTTAGTGCTACTTTAGGCATCTGAACATTTCCATAATTATAACTAAATTTTTTAGCTTCTTCTTCTAATTCTTCTAATGAAAATGCTTTAAATATTAGTTTAAGATCATTATCAATATCTGGATTAATTTCATTTCTAGATGTCATAAGAAAATTTCTTCTTAAATTCAAAACATCAATTGAAGTTTTCAAAATACCAAAACCAATTTCATTAAAAAATTGTTGACGAGTTGAATATTCATCTTCCTTCGCACTTAATAATAATTCTGAAACCTTTTTATCTTGATATGAATCATCTTTTAAATATTTATAAGTTTGTGGTGGTAATAAACTTTGACATTTTCCTGAATCTTCTAAAATTAATGGAGATAAATAAGAATCAACTAATGAATCTAATTGTTTAATTTTAGTATGATATACACCATTTGAAGGTCTAGAATTTAAATTAGCTTCTTTAATTTTTGAAATAAATCTATTTATTGCAGAAACTTCTTTATCAAAAAACTGCATTGCAATTTTTCTTACATCTATATATTTCTGTGTAACATAATTTGTATTTCCAATAATAATTGGCATATCTTTTAAGCGAATACTATAATGTGCTTGAGCTAAATTTAATTCATAATCACGAATTCTTGTTTTAAATGTTGTATCACCAAATGAACCAACTTTCTTAAAATATTCAAGATATCTATCTATATTTTGTTTAATAATTCCTTCATCAATTTGTTCATTATAAATACCTGCAAAATCTTGTACATCTTTATCTTTAATAGATCTCAATAATACTTGAAAAGCATTTAAAAAACATTCTTCATTACTTCCAGGACCACCCCACCAATATCCCATTATTTTTCCAGCTACATATCCTACTTTTTCACTTGTATTTGTTTGAGCTCCAATAATACCTGTTTTTTGTCTAGTTTTTGGATCATTAAAAAAGTAAGGTTTTTCAGTAATATCTTTTCCGATTGCTTCTTCAATATCTACTGCAAATTTATTAAATTCAATTGTAGATTGTGATTCTTCTTCATAAGATGGAGCAGTTAAACCTTGTATAGATTTTTCGTATTGTTTCTTAATAAATTTTATTTTATCTTCAAATTCTGTCTTTTTTAAAAATAATCTTCCTTTAGGTTTTGTAACTTCTTTACCATCTTCAATTTTTTTCTCTTTATCATCTTTTTCATCAGGAGAACCATTTGTCCATTCATACATTAAAAATTCTTGATACAGAGTTTGTATTTTTTCAAGAGCATCTTTTGCAGAATAATAAGCTTGTTTTCTTGCTTCAAAATTTGAAGGTAATGCTTTTGGTTGACTTACTTTAAGTTTTAATAATGCATTTAAAATATCTTCACGTTTTTTTAATAATTCAGTTAATTCTTTTTTTGCAGTTGCTTCTTTTTCACGCATAGATGAAATTTTAGATTCTGCATCTTTTTTTTCACGTTCGGCTTCACCAACTTGAAATGTTGACTTTAATCTTTCTTGAATTGCAGTTTGATATTTTGTTTCTAAGTCTTCTATAGGAATTTTAGTTTTTACTTTTGCTCTACCTTCTTCATATCTTCTTTTAGCTTCAGCTTTTTGATCTGCATCAGACTTATCTTTAAATTTATTTTCTTTTTTTACATCAGCTAGAAACTGTTCAAAATTTTTTTCTTTTTTAGGAGTTAATTCATTTCTTAAAATTTGCTCTTGTTGTGTATATCTTTGTTGTTTTGCATATTCTATTGCATATTCATATGTTTTTTCTTTAACTTTAGTTAAAGTTTTACTTACATTTAATTTAGCTTCTTCAACTTCTAAAGTTTTTTTTGAAATTAATTTATTTATATCATTAAGATTTTGTTGAAGTAATGGATCATTTAAAAGTATTGTTGGCAAATATGGTGAAAAAAAACTTGAAGTACCTGTTAATCCTGTTAATCCTGCAGTTTGAACTCCTGAACTTAAATTACCCCATAAAGGATGACCTATTGCACCTCCAGTAACTGCAGACGGATCTTCAGACTTCGATTCTTCAATTTTAGGTTCTTCAGGTTCGGGCGAAGATTGTGGTGAAGACTTTGGCGAAGATGGTTCTGGTGTTAGAGTTTCTTTAGGAGTTTGTGGAGGTTCTGTAACTTCAGGTGGAGCTGAAGCTTTTGATATTTGTGGAGGTTCTGTAACTTCAGGTGGAGCTGAAGCTTTTAATATTTGTGGAGGTTCTGTAACTTCAGGTGGAGCTGAAGCTTTTGATATTTGTGGAGGTTGTGGAATTTCAGGTGGAGCTGAAGCTTTTGATATTTGTGGAGGTTGTGGAATTTCAGGGGCTACGGAATTTGTACTTGTATTAGTTGAAACTGTAGCAAATAAAGCTGCTATTGCTGCTGCCACGGCCATTCCTGCCATTTGAACTCCTTATATATTACAAAAGATGTTTCATTTGGTTGAAGATACTTATTCACGAGTTCAAGGAAATTTAATTAAAGCCGGACAAATAAGGGATTCATGGTTTTCATTTTTTTTTAATATTGTAGTCTTACTAATTGTAATAATAGGTTTCTATTTCTTTTTAATAGCACCTAAAACAGAAATAAAAGAAAATATAGAATTTAAACCTCAAATATGGTTAAATGCAGTCAGAAACGTCCCATCCACAGATTATGGACAAACTCCTCAAACTGAAATTAGAGGTAGTATACAGGGGATTAACTATAGAGCAAGCTAGAATAGAATAT
>Ga0181346_1000785_pt1 | contig 14062 bp, 31 predicted proteins | sample Su13VDMM15DN_FD_130100 | JGI IMG/M metagenome (GOLD analysis project Ga0181346, IMG submission 130100) | Freshwater viral communities from Lake Michigan, USA - Su13.VD.MM15.D.N | ecosystem: Environmental > Aquatic > Freshwater > Lake | place: USA: Michigan | collected 2013-07-15 | reverse complement strand
AGAGACCTTCCCTCCCTCCCTCCTCCCTTCCTCCCGGACACAAAGAACCCCCACCGCGGCGGACCGGGGCAGGGGTAAAAAACGTAAACGTTTTATTTGCTGCGAAACGAAAACGTTTTACATTTGTCTATCACTCATATCGCGGTATTCGCTTTTGGCGCTTTTCATTTCCGCGCGAAGGTCTTCCACTTCTTTATTCAATGCGGTAATAGTTGCCGTTCTTACTTCAAGTTCCCTTTTCATTTCGTCCCTTTCCTTCGAAACGATTTCGTTTTCCTGTTCGGCGCTTGCTTTTGTTTTATGGCAGGTGCTTAATGCTTCATTCATTGCATCCATTGACTTGCCAAACGAAGCAATACGCGCCGCGTCTTTCGCTGCCTGATTTTGAAGCATTGCCCGGATTTCGTAAAGCTCGGTTAGTTCATTTTTCAGGTCGCAAATTTCGTTAACGAGCGCTGAAACGTTTCCGTTTTCAACTACGGCAAGCGCGGCCGGTACTGCGGGCGGGTTCATCCCTTGCTCATTGCGGAATAAGTTGATAAGGTTTTCAACTTCGTCGGTTAGGTTCTTAACTTCCGGCCCTTCGCCCCCTGCAACCTGTAAAGCCTGCCGGTAAGCAATTAATGTAGGGATTGCGCAAATGTCATTTGGTGTCAGGATAAAAACTTTTTTGTTTTCCATTTTGTTTTGTGTTTTGTGTTATTAAAAACTTTTGTTGATTTCGTTGAACTCATTGAAGTCCGGGGCTTTGCCTTCCCCGAAAAATTTAAGGTATGTTCTATACCTTTCTAAATCGCTTTCGTTTTTTTCTTCTTCTTCTTTCTTGTTCTTTACTGAAATTAAAACAATAAGAGTGTAAAGACAAAGGATTATAGAATAAATCCAGCGGACTTCTTTAGCCCAACTTACGGGGTTAATGCTTAATTCAGCAAGCGCGGCGGCTAAGTAAAGAAGAAGAAAACAAAGCGCCGAATTGACATAAAATTTCATAACGTTTAAGTTTTAAAGGTCCATAATAAATTGGCATCCGTCCAAATCTAAAAGATACTGTTTGTGAAATGCTTCCGCGGCTTTCTTGCTATCAAAACGAAGCGCAAATTTTTTGTCGGTGTCCCACTCATTCAAACCAACAACCCCGCCCTGTGGGGTTTGGTAGGTAACGACGCGGCAAAAATAGTTTGTTTCGTATACAGGGCTTCCGTCTTTGTGCTTCAACACCTGCGAAGGCAGGGAAGATATTATCAGCCATTTTACGCGCCTGTGTTCGCGCTTATGTTTTATCAGGTTGTTATTTACTTCGCTTCGCATAGTTTAGTTATTAAGGTTAAGCCCATTAAACCGGCGCGGTTGGTTGCGCCTATGACCGAAAGCGCGCCGCCCTGAATGGTAAAATTATTATCCTTGTCTAACGGTTCAACCGAAACGAAAAAGTTTTTTACAGCGGTCAGCCTGAATAACTCAAAGTTTTCAAAGTTATTCATAAGGTGAAAGTGTACTTTAATGTTTAAGGTCATACGTTTTTATTTTATGAATGACGAAATCGGTTTTTTAAGAAGCCTTTCGCAGATGGTTAGAACAAGGCTTATTTTAGGCTCTTGCGTAACCTTCTCAATGCGTTCTAAATTCGGCCCGGCGGTCCCTATGAGTTCCCCGGCTTTAATGTACGTTAAGCCTTGCTTAAAACGAGCGGCGGCGATTGCTTCGCCAAATGCGGCGAAATCAAATTGTTTTTCTTTAGTCTTGCTCATGTTCTTCTTTTTTGATTGTTTGTGAATTAATATGAAAGGTTTTGATGTCAACGGTTATCAGTGGCGGCCCCGGCTTTTGCCGCATAAAAACAACTTTTGCGGTGCCTATAAAAAGGCTTTCTATGAATGTAAATGTAAGCGGTGAACCGGGAAGGAATAAAGGAAAGCGCAATATGTCGCCAAATTGCGCCCCTTCGCACGTGTCGCCCTTAGTGATACAGTAAAGGCGATTGTTGAAAATGTATGCGGTTTGTATCATTATGGAAGCGGTTGAAGTTTTGCTATGATTGTTTTAGAATGATTGTTAATCACTGCAAGTTCAACCTCTTTAATAAAGTCAAACAACGGCGGCGGGTTATCGCCTTTTTCGTCGTAAAAGTAACCAGCAAAGAAAACCCCGCGGAAGTTGAAAACGCGGTAAGGATAACGTTTGTCTATCTCTTTACTTTCGCCCATTTTAACGCGGCCGCATTCTGTTTGCGCGTCGTAACGTAAAAGGGCTTTTTGCTCATCGGTTAAATTCAGGTTCATACGTTTTAGTTTTATTTGTTAAGGTTGTTAATTATTTCGTCAATGCCTGCCGCTAATTCGTTGTCGCTTATTCCGCTGCTCATCATAACTTCCCGGATTGAATTAGCAATTTCATTAACTACGTCCGGCCTCATGAAAGCATAGTAAATAATCGGGTCGGGTTTCCGGGAGCAGGAAAAGCCGCTAATAAAAATCCGGGCGGCTTCGCTTTTCTTTTTCTTACTGTTAAACAGGTTAGTTACTTGCTTAGTTTGGTCCAATAAGTAAGCTAAGCGGGCAAGCCTTTCGATTTGTTCGGGTTTTGTAATTTCCTTAGTCATTGCTAAACGTTTTAGTTTTTTGAATATTTGGCCTTTTCGGCCTTGCCCCCAAATTTACAAAACTTTTGCGTTTCGCCAAAACTATTTTTTTCGCCTGTGAATAATGAAGTTTTTAAAGGTGAAAGTAGCATCCCCTAAATACTGTTTATAGCCTTCTTCATCCTTTGCCCTGTTTGTATGGTTTGATACAGGTATTATAACGTGTGTATTGTAACAATCCAAACAGAAATGAAGCGGGCAGCGTTCCGGGTGGCGAAGGTCGGAAGGGTAAGCCCTGTGAGGATTAAACATATCCTGCGTAGGATAAAAACCGATGATTTCAACTTCCGGCTTTAATCCGTCGCAATAGTCGCAAATATAGGCGCTGACCTTCATGCGTCCCTCCTTTCCTTATCGCTCATTGCTTTCCATTTTTCGCAGGGTATAAAGCGCGGGTACTTCCAATTTTTACGGTTTTGTTCTTCAATCCTTTTTTTCATGTTCTTGCTTAGCTGCGTTTCGGTCACCTTCCCGCGGCCTGAAAAAACTTTCGCGTTTTCTTCATTTGCGGCGGGGTTAATGCTTTGAAAGTCTTCGCCCGCTTTTTTCTTTCTTAACGGCCTGTCTTTAAAAAAATCGTTATAGATAATAATCATAACGGCCGTTGTTGCAATCGCGATACCTAAAAGCATTAAGTAAAGCGGAAGGGAATAATAATTTAATTTCATTGCTCAATCAATTTTACAGTTTTAAAATTTCGGTTTGGTAACTTTTTTACTTCCATGAAGTGAGGGTATAAAGAAGGGTATTTTTTTAATACCTGATATTCTTCATCGTTTGTTTTATACAGTATTACGAAATTAGTGAATTGCATCATACGCGGCGGGACTGCCGAAATAGAATGAAAACAAAGAATAACAACGTTTCCGGTGTGACGTTTTGATAATATGATACGTCGCATTTCCTTTGACGTCTTACCTTCAAAAAATCCGGTTGCTTCTTCAAAAACTAAAATAGTATTTCGTTTTTTCTCGCAGGTCTTTATGAAGTTTTCTTCATTCATGCTGCAATCCCGCGCGCGTTCTGCCATGGGATTAGTGGATAGGTCGCTATATTCGTTTTGCACGTCGTTAACATAACAACGACGGTTTTTTATATACTCTTTTACAAAGTAGCTTTTGCCCTGTCCGGTCATTCCTATGACTAAGATGCAATACATTATTTTTTACTTTTAAATTGGATAAACATTTGCCGCGCTTTTGCCTTGCTTACTTTGTACTTGTCAACTATGAGCAGGGCGCCCGCTTCCGGTCCGGCCTTTAGTACCGTTGCGACAAATTCGGCTTTTTCCCGCTTCTTCCGTTCCGCCTCTTTTAAACGGTCTTCCAAGTTTGAAAGGGACGAAACGGCGCTTTTTGGCGGGTCGTTTTTAACGGGCTTTTTAACCTCTTTAAGGGTGGGCAGTATTTCCACGACCTTTGAGCCGTAGACTACGGAAATAGCCACTAAAAGCGCCTGCAACGGGCTTAGGCGCAAGTCTATTGAGTTCAGGTAGTCCTGTGTCGCGGGTTCCAGTAGTTCCCGGTCTTCCCTTGTCAGTTTAAGGGCTTTTTTATCCAGTTCATAACCTGCGGTTTTGGCAAGAAAGGCAAACAGGGCCGGAATGATGAAATCGGCGACATTTACGGCCGTTTTCCCGGTTACAACCTGTCCGGCCGTCATGGAAGAAAAAGGCGCGCCTTGCGCCTTATTCGGGCCTTCCGGGGCATTGGAAGGCGCGGAAGGTCCGGTAGTATCGAAAATGGTTGTTGTTTTCGCGTGTTCGCCTGTATTAAATACTTCCGCTTCCGCGCTTCCCGGTGCTTTCGCGGGTTCCGCAGGCGTCGAAATTTCCGTTAGCATCATTTCCGGGATTTTTTCCAGTGTTTCAATTTTCATCGTTCTTTATTTTTTCGGTTAATAAATTTTTGAGCGCTTCATATTCGTCGGACGGAATGATAACAACGGGTTTTTCTTTCGCGTCGAAATCCACTTCATCCGTTTCCGGATTTATCGTAACAATGACGGCAAAGATTTTGTTATCCTTCATGTAACTTTTTAGCTTGCCTAACGCAAGTTTTTTTATCAGTGGGTTATTGAAAATGTCCATATACCTGGCTTTTTTTTATTTTACAAAATAGGTTCCGAATTTTTCCGTTAGTACGGTCTTTTTTTCTTCCGCGGTTATGCCGTTACTTCCGCGCAAAGCGATAATATAAATGTAGGTGTTATCGAAAAGAGTTTCATCTAAGTCAGAAAATAAAACCGGAATATCATATTCCAGTAAAAACAGTAAAAACCTTTGAAGGGTCTGTTCTTTGAATTTTAACTTTTGCATTGTTATTGTTTTTTAAGTGATAAAAAATTAATTATATCGTTGGCGAACATATTAAGCCGTGAGGGGATATTGAAATACTTTGTCTTGCCGTCTTTCTCAAACTGAATGAAAACTTTTTTATCCGTTACCCTGACTGAAAAATTTTTCAACTTTTCAATGTGGTAATTAAACTTTTCTTTTTCCAAAAAAGCAAAGCAATCGTAAATGTTTGCCGCGTCCGGTTTTAAGTATATACCGTCAACCCATGTGAATAAATAATCGTTTTCAGATATTGCGCGAAGTTCGTCCATAACGCGTTGGACTTCTTTCACTGCGAAATAAAAATAATTCTGAAAGGGGCTTATCCTTTTTTCGTAGTCTATTATCGCCCCGCTTGCCGAATAACGGAAACAATGCTTTTTGCTTGCTAACATTCCAACCGACGCGAGCCGGTCCATTTTTGAAATGCGGGAAAGGTAGGCGAAGGTTCCGTCGCTTAAAACCTTTGCGTTATACAGGGCCGTCGCGTAAGCGCTTTTCAGGTCTATATTAATAACTTCATCTGAAAAGTAGTCCCCTCTAAAATCGTGTTCAAAATACCTTACGTCGCTGCTGTCCGCGTTTGGCGGGTTGCCATGCCTTGCAACGTCCGCTTTCACTTTAGCAAAAGCCGCAAAGCATTGTTTAGATCTCATTGACTGCAAAAACTGCATTTCGTATAATTCGCTTTTTATTTTGGTAGTGTAATTACTGACTTCTATTTCGTAAGCATATCCGGAAGTTTTTATGAACTCTACAAAGGCCCGCATATTTTCCTTTCGGTTTATGCTCTTAACCGTAGCGGATTTTTTAGCCATGTTATTTTTTCTTATTTGCAGGGTCACTCTTAACGAAAAATGCGTCGCTTTCTTCTAACATTTCATCTATACTTTCTTCGTCCGCTTCTTCGAAATCCGCGTCGCTTATAACCGGCATTTGTACGCGGATTTTTCCATTAACGAAAACAGAAACGTTTAAGCCCATTTCAACAACGGTGGTATTACTTGCAACCAATTGTTGAAGCATAGCCAAGTTTTCAATAGCCTTTTGTTTTGTAAAGCGCTTAAATACGTTGCCGTCCCGGTCTTCAACTTCAATCGTTTTTCTTTTTTGGTTTTGTATGATACTGATAATATCGTCAACCCTTTTTGAAGTGGAAGTGAAGCCGCTTTCTAAAAGCATATCGACCGCGCCTTCGTTTTTCTGTAAGTATTCGCGCGCGCTTACTCCTTTCTTTGCAGCGACCTTTTGCACTATCTGAAAAAGTTCGCCCCCTAAATATTTTCCCTTGTACTTTAAATTTTTCTTTGCGGCCTTCTTGCCGCCCGCAATCCGGGAAAAATAAAGGGCTTCATCGCCTTTCAATTTTTGGTTATCGAAATTTTTAAGCGCGTTAAAGTTTTCTTTTATAAAACGTTTTCGTTCTTCCGATACCTGCAATTTTCTTTTCCTTCCGTCTTGTTTCATGTTATCAATTTAAAGGGTTAACAAAAAAAGGGCCGGGGAAGTCCCGGCCCCTTTTAATGCTTAGGGTTTTCAATAGGTCCATTAACTACCAATAGGGAAGGTTTTAACGGAAAGGTTTTTGTACTGCTTACCGGAAGCCCCGGCGTCGTTCAGGTACACGACGCGGATATAGGCCGGAACGGTGGTAAGTTTTTCGCAGGCGCCGACTAATACAATGTCGCCATTAATAACCTGCGCGCCGTCTTTGGTTGTCAGTTTTACAACCTTTACTTTTTTACCGTCTTTTTCCATTTCTTCGAAGCCATGGAAAAGGAAGTGATACGGGACATTCTTTTCGGTGATTTTAAAGTAGTCGCTGCTTAACTCCGAAAGCGCGGCATCCGGGGCGCTTTCCAAAAGCGCGAAGGCTTCGTCATGCGTTGCGGGCGCGTCGCCACTTGTTTGCAGGTTGTTGAATGTTTCAGCGGCTTGCGCTAAGGACAAATCTTTCTTTGCCATTTTAATACGTTTTTAAGTTAGGTAAATTAATAGCCGTTTTTGGTTAAAAAAGCAGCAACGGCGGCGCGGATTATTTCAGGGTCCGAAAGTAACCCTAATTCTTTCCGCGCCTTACGTATACGGGCGCTTGTTTCATAAGTGAAAGCTACCGTTATATTAATGCTTTTACCGCCTGCGTGTACGGTTGGCATAAATGTTTGCGGTTTGTTTCCTTTGTTGCCCTGATTAGTAAGTTTCGCCATGTTGCTACATTTTAGACCTTTGACGGCCGTATTTGGCAATACTATAACTTTTATACGGAATTACGCAAACTTACCGGCTGATTTTTATACCCACATCACGTATAAAACTAAATTTTGTCAAACCACTAAAAACCCCTAAAACATGAAAGGCTATTTAATCACTGCCGTTATCGTTGTTATCGGTGTTCTTGTTGCTCTTGAGTTAAAAGCCAAGATGAACAAAAAGAAAGACCCCGCAGCATAACCCAACCCGCTGAAAAGCAAAACGAAAAAGTTTTTTAAAAACATTTAAAGAAAACAAAATGAATTTCGGAAAAAAAATCAATCAGGCCGCGTTCGATAATTTCGACCCGGACAATTTCGAAACCGAAGAAGTGGTCAGCGATATGTATGACCCTGACTTCGCAACCGGACAAGGTGGCAGCGCCGCAACCGCTACAAAGCAGGCGCGCCCCGGCCGCAAGATGCAATTGAACATTTCAATCACTAACGCGACCGCTTCCACTATCACGACCGAACTGTTTTCCGCGTTGGACAGTTGCACAACCCGACTGAAACCTGAATACGCAACCGGCGCTTATACTATGGTACCGGCGCTTTCACTAGAAGGGCTTGCCGCCCTTATCGCTGCCCCGACCGGTGGCGGGGTGGTAGGGTTCAATCAATCCGGCAATCTCGTTGTAAGAGGCGGCGCGGGTAACCCTGTGTTAACTGTGGGTTGCGGTGAGTATCCGTATAACTCACTTTTCGAAAGTACGAAGGTGCTGCCCTTCTTCGTGTCATATATCCGGTATACCGTTTCCACTGATGCGCAGATTGACAACAATATCACACACTTTGCCCGGACGTTTGCCGGGGGCGTGACTGAAAACACAATCAGCCCACGCGCTTACTTCAAGCCTAACCAGTTCCAGAACAAAACAATTGACATTCTCGCGCCGTTCACTATTGACGGTGAAAAGGGATTGAAGATTAACGTGCTGGCCGGTGAAAGCCTGCGTCTTGCGTTCTTCATTGAACGTTGGACCCGTAACACAATCTAAAACGTTTACGTTTTAGTTAGGTAAAAAGCCCGCCCAAATCTACGGGCGGGCTTTATTCTTTTCAAACATTAAAATTAAATACAGTGAATAACTTATCAGTAATTAAAGCGGAAGGCGTAAGAAAGGGAGGTCAGTATAAAGGCCCGGATTATAACAACCCCGTAACAAAGCGACGTTATCAGGTCCGCAAAATGATTGCGGCCGCTGCCGATAACTTTGACGCCAACCCGGAAGAAGTGGCTTTAAAAATCGTTGAGGCTAATAAGCCCCGGATTGAACGTTATGTGATTAACCGCGGTGAACAGCCGTTGCAAAACAGCGCGGAACTTGCATTGCAGGCTTTTGTACTTCGTCAAAACGAAGTGGATGAAATGCAAAAAGTTTTAGGTTGCAACCGCGAAGACTGCGAAACGTTCTTAGAACAAAACGAAAGCGAAGCCCATGAAATTAACAGTGCCGACGCTGATAATTTCATCGGTGGTATTGTTGACGCAATCGGAAAAGTTGCGGCCCGCGGTATTGAAAAAGTCCGCGCTAAAAGAAAGGAAAAAGGAAAGCCTACAAAGTTTTGGGATGGCCTTTCTAAACTGACTAACAGCGAAGCCGCTGCGAAGGGCGAAGAAGGCGCAACCATGGGAAACAAGGTTGGCATTTTTGCGCGCGACGTTATTGACGCAATTAAAAGGGATGAGAAGAAAAAGGAAATAAATAAAATGCTTCCGTACTTCATCGGCGGCGCTATCCTCTTAATTCTTATCACCGTTTTAATCTCAAAAAATGCAGGTAAATAATTTTCAACCCGGAACCTACTATATTAAGTTCACTGGCGCCGAACTTCCCCGGACGTTCAAACTGTATCATAACAAATACGGTTTATATTACTTCCGGGTATTACAAGGTAAGGCGCCCCGGATAAAATTTAATTTAGTTCATCCGGGACAATATACAGCTAACGCGCCTTTCGAAGTTGTAAAGGTTAACGAAATCGAAGTACCTGAAAACCTGCCGTTACTTCCCGACTATGAGCGCGACGAAGTAAAGGATTTTGTGATACAGGATAACTTTGACTTTACCGGAAGCCCCGCCCGCGTCTTTGTAAAAGAAGGACGCGTTGAAACAAGCCGGAACTTTTACAACCTTCCAAAACCCGTTCGCGTTTTTATATTACTTCATGAAGTCGGTCATTTTTTCTATGGTATCAATCAGGCCGACATTAAGAAAGCCGAAAGCATGAACGACCGGGACGCGCGCGAATACCTTACAAAGCGAAGGAATGAAAGCGAAGCCAAATGCGATTTGTTCGCGCTTATCCAATATTTGCGAATGGGCTATAATCGTTCCATGGCTTTCTATTCTCTTTCGCGCGTATTAAAGGAAAGTCAGGCAAATATCGAAAGACTGAAAAAGTTAATCGGTAATATTCAAGTAACGCAAAAAGCAAAAATTTTATGAACAAGTTTAAAGACATGGGACCCTTTCTTATTTTCATCGTTGTCGCGGTTCTTATCGCAGTAGCGGGAAAACAAATTATAGGGACCTTCAAGGACTTAATGAACTCTCTCGGCCTTGCTGATAGCAAAGAAGGAAAAGAGAACAAAGAATATATTGACGATACCGTCAATAATTCAACCGCGCTCGGCACAAAATCGGCATGGAGTCCCGGATATTTTAGAGGGAAGTCAGGACCGCTTTTCACACGCGCGCAAGGCGACAAAATCGCGGCGCTTTTTTGGGATAGTGTAGGCAATCTTTATGATACACCGTCTAAAGGTTTGGCGGCCGTTAAGATGATAAATAACAGGCTTCAACTTTCATGGGTCGCTTACTGCTTTTCCGAAAAGTACAAAATTGATTTGCTCGGATGGTTAAACGACAAATATGACGTTATGGGACAACGTGAATACCTGCGGCAAATTTTAGAATACGCAAACAATTTACCCGAAAAATGACAAACAACCCGGACCCCTCAAAACTTAGACGTTACCTGACCGAATACGCGTTATTTGCTTTGTCCGGTTGCATTGTTTTTCTTTTTTACCTATACGTTGACTTAAATAAGTATATCAGGGAAGACCTGACTAAGATTAACACCGAACAAGGGAAAACCCTTCAATCAGTTAACGAAACGATGAACGAAATAAAATTTCTATTCAAAACAAACAAAAATTGATATTATGAATTATCAGGAAATTGCCGCCCTTGCGCTTGCTGCTTACGAAACAATTGCGCGCGCGCTGCCGACAAGTAAAAACGTTTCTATCATTCACCGCGTATTAAAAGCCCTTGTATTTTTATCGGGCTTTCTCAACCGTCAGAAAAAGCCTGGCCTTTCTTCCGGAAAAATTGCGCCGGTTGTTTTCATTGCCTTAATGCTTTCATTTGCTTCATGCAAAAGCATTGAAACCGTAACCTGCAAAAGCACAAAATACATTGACGTTACGGTATTAAAAGACGGCAACTATTACAGCGCAACGGTTCCGGTTTGTGATACTATCTTAATTGTAACTAAACCAAAAATTGACAAACAATGAAGACCTATAAACCCGAACACGTTACCGTATTACAGGCCGCAGTGAATGAAGGCGCAACCAATGCTTTCGCTCAATTAGTGCTGACACAAATGATGCACGAAAGCGCGGACTTTACAAGTAACGTTTATAAGCGGAATAATAACCCCATGGGAATGAAGGTTCCGCGGCTTCGAAAGTCGCCTTATATATTAGGCGCCGGAACTAAAGCCCCGACAAACGAAGGGCCGACGCCTTACGCGCGCTTTGCTTCACTGACCGACGCAGTAAAAGATTTGTTTCACTGGCTTCGCTATAATAAAATAAAGTTCAATGAGATTTCAACGATTTCGCAATACGTTGCGGCGCTGAAATCCAAATCATATTTCGGTAATAGTGACAGCGGCGCAAAAATTTACGTTGCCGGTCTTATTAACAACTTCCGCAAACTGGGAGTTAAAGCGATACAGGCAGCGGGAAGCATTGCGGATACAACTATACCCGGAAGCGGTTCCGCTATCCTGTTAATAGTTGTTGGTTTGGCAGTTCTTTATTTCCTTATTGCATGAACGAAAACGTTTTTATTCAAAAAGTAAATTTATAAAATGGAAAACACAAATTTTGATAACAAGAGCGCGATAAGCGGCGCTGATTATCTTTTCGGCGGACGCAAGGCGAAAGCGCGCAAGGCTGAAAGAAAAATAGTAAAGGCCGAGAAAGCGCTTGAAAAAGGCAATGTGAGAAAAGCCGAAAGAAAATTGACAAAGGCCGTTAAGAAAACCAGCAAGGCCGGGGAAGATAAGCGCCCCGGATTAGTTGCTAAGATTTCCGAAACAACGGGAAAGGTGCAAGCGAGAAAGCAAAGCCTTTCGGACGCAAAGGCCGCAATAGGCGCCCCTACTGTGGGCGCGGCCCCGGTAACAACTAACGGGGTTGCAATGCTTCCGATTGAACCTGTGGCGCAAGAAAGCCAAAACGCGCCCGATTTGTCCGGAATGATGGGTAACGTTGCCGCGCCTATTTCGGGCGGCGGTGGCGGTTCTATTGAAGCCCCGGAAGCCATGCCACTGGATGAAGTGCAAGACGACTGGAATGAAGCAAGCCGGACCGATGAAGAAGAACAAGGCGAAGGCGCTGCCGGTTCTTCCGGTCCTATTAAATTTTGGATAGTTGCAATCATTGTGATTGCGGCCGGTTTTTTAATCTTTAAAAAATAACTATGTTCAATCAACCGAAATGGTTAGAGAATGTCATTCTCAATCCACAAACGAAAGAAGACAAACGCAAACGTTTATTTATTATCATTGGTTTGGTAGTGGTAGCGGTTGCAATTTATTTCACCTTTAAAAAATCGAAAGCATGACAAGAGATTGCACGCGGCAATTTTACCGCAGTAATACGCAGATAGGCTTAAACGTTAACGCCGTCCCGGTTGGACAAATTGTAAAGGTTCCGACTAACGACGTTTATCTAAATACCTTCCGGCCCTTCCTTCCGTTGTTTGCCGTTACCCCTGACGGTTTTATAGTTGCCCCCGCGGTACAAATTGCAAATATGGGCGCCATACTTGGCGACCTTTACGCGAATATTAAAACCGCTTCCGACGACTACGCTAACGGTGTAACGGGCGGGATTGCCGAATACGTTGAAGGTAACAACTCGGATTTCGGAACGTATGTTAATAAAAACTTTTCCGGTGTCCCTGATAATGCCAACCGATACAATCAGGTTGCCGCATTGCTTTCTACTTTTTGGGCAACCGTTGCGGTTGGCGACGTTACGCAAGAGTTACTAATTGCGAAATGCCAGCAACTTGCCACAATAGTAGACAAACAATATTTTTTGCCTCCCGGTTACGTTATATTTGACGGAGTAACTTCGCAGTTTGGCGCAAACTGGTTAACAATGGAAGCGGCCGCGGGCGTCGGGCCTCTTTACTTATCAGGCGTTGAAATTCATCCAATAGGTTAACAATGAAAAAAAATCTATTAGTTGCCCTTGTAATTATCGCAGTTGCGTTCTTAGTCGTTTATGCTTTAACGATGGCAAAGAAACCGAAAGCAAAACCCGGAAAAGTTGCGGACCCTTACACGGAATTTTTGAAAAGCGAATTAAAATACGGTGACGAATTTCTAAGCCGGTTTTCACTCGCTGACCGAAAAACCCTTTATGAACTTATAACCGAATACAGCCGCAAAGGTCGCAAGGTTATGAAGTCGGACCCGATATATAAGGACGTTATGCGGATTAAACAATACGCGCCGGAACTTTACATTCAGAACATCGAAGTTTAAAACAAAAATTAAAACAAAAAGAACATGAAAAAAATTAAAAACATTTACGTTTTATTGCAGGTTATCCCCTCTATCATTGTTGAGTATGTGAATACCGCAATCAGTGAAACGGAAGTAAGCGAAGATTTGCAAATTGAGTTTAACGAATTGGCCGCGTACCTGAACACGTTGCAAATTCAGGACCCTGCATTATATCTCTACTTTTCAAAAAGTACTTACCTGCAAAATGGTAAGGCAATACCCTGTATTAAATTATACGGAAGCGCAACCCCGCCGCCCGACGCGGATTTTGATATAGAATACTCGTTTCAGCCGCAGGGCGAACTTGAAAGGCTTTTTGACGGAAGCGAAGTATTAACGGCCGGGGTTAATTGCGAAGTTACAAGCCCTTTCAACGTTCACGTTTCGGCGCTCCCGGCTTTCGCTACGTTTGAACTCCCATGGACAGGCGTGCCTAACGCATACGAAAGTTTTAATTTCAATTATACAGGCGGTATACTTACGTGGTTAGGCTATAACGGTTCAAGTTATGTTATGTATCACCTGATACTGGAAGGAACGGGTTTAGCCGTTCAGGTTATCGGACAGGGACGGATGGAAATAGTGAATTTAGATAATACAACTTATACGTTTTTAACCAACGACACAATAACAGGCGTACAAGGTGTAGTAACCCAACCGGGCGCCGCCGGTCCTACTGTTATTGCAAACAACGCAGACGTTTTACATTTTTATTTCACACCTGCGTTACCAGTTAACACCGACCTTTCATTTTACGACGTTAACGACGTGTTAATATCTACCGTCGTTGCGGGCGCAAGTGATATAGAATTAATAACACCGAAGCCCGCCGGGTCTTCGAAAGTGGTTATTGCGCCGTCCGCGCCATAAAAACGTAAACGTTTTATTTCATTTCGAAACGTAAAAGTTTTATTCCGTATCATCCCAACCCCTGCCCCGGTCCGCCGCGGTGGGGGTTCTTTGTGTCCGGGAGGAAGGGAGGAGGGAGGGAGGGAAGGTCTCTTTTCTTTCCCTTCT
>Ga0181346_1000784_pt1 | contig 14063 bp, 9 predicted proteins | sample Su13VDMM15DN_FD_130100 | JGI IMG/M metagenome (GOLD analysis project Ga0181346, IMG submission 130100) | Freshwater viral communities from Lake Michigan, USA - Su13.VD.MM15.D.N | ecosystem: Environmental > Aquatic > Freshwater > Lake | place: USA: Michigan | collected 2013-07-15 | reverse complement strand
TTTGTCTCTCGCGCTTCCACAATCATTTTGGCAATTGGATGCGAGCAACTGTCCAAAAAACCTTTTGTAAAGCTGGGCAGCCCGTTCTCTGTCTTGCCGTATGGCACGCCCAGTTTGTCAAACACAACCGCAATGCTCTGCGCGGCCCAGATGTCGATAGATGCTCCTGAGAGCCGCTTAAGCTCCTTAATCAGCTCTTGCTCGCGCTTAACTAGCTGGTCAATCAACTGCTCTGCCTTGGCGCGGTCAAAGCGAATGCCTTTGTAGGTCATGTCGAGCAGCACCGGAAAGACCTCGGTCTCTACGTTAAAGATCGACTCGACCTCATCCTTTTTAAGCAACGGCTTGAAGCATTGCCAAAGCTTGAGTGTGAGCGCAGCATCTTGCTCTGCGTACTCCCCGACATACATCGCAGGCAGCTTCCACAGTTCTTTCTTGGGGTGTACGCCAAAATCTCCTGCAGCCTGCTTCAGATTGGCCTCTGACTTTGCTTCCTGCAGATAATCAAAACCCAAGGCGTTGAGCGAGAAAGAGAAGCGGTTCTCATCTAGCAACGGCGCGGCGAGCATGGTGTCAACGATTCGCCCGTTCACCTCGAACCCTGATGCACGTAGCCAGCCTAAGTCATAGGCGGCGTTGTGCATGACCTTATCTGCCGGTGTTTTTAAGACGTCAGTAAGCCAGCGATGGACAATACGCTTATCAAGATTTCCCCCACCAGCGTGCGCAATCGGGAAGTAACCGGACCAACCATCGACCGCCAGTGCATATCCAACAATGAACCCATCATTGCGTGGCCAGCCTGGACCGAATGACTCCATGTTCGGGTCACATGTTTCCAAGTCAATGGCAATTTCTTTTGCATTCGATAGGTTTGGAAAGGACTGGGGAGGCACCCACTCCGTAAGAGCAGGGAACATTGAGATTGTTCTCACAGGTGAAAACCTTTCTGCTGGTTCTTAGGAAGCACAATGTGCAACTCCTGTTTTGCCCTAGTTATACCTACGTAAAGTAACCGATTGATGTCGTCCGAATTACGTTCATATTCTTTTGCAAAGCGTGTAGACAGATCAGACAACAACAAGACTTTATCCGCCTCTCCGCCCTTAGCTCCGTGAATCGTGGATAGCTTGATAGGAATCTTGCCGGTGATCTTCATGCCACGTCGCAACATGGCAATGATGTAGTCTCGCCTCTCTTCGCCGATCTTGGTCAGGGCCTTGTGCCAAATTTCATCGGTAAGCAATCCATGCTTTTCTACAAGCGTAGCCATGGTGTAGAACTGATCTTCTGACGCCCCCTTGAGGCCTTTGAAGCCGTGCTTCACAAAACTTGAGTCAAGGTACTTATAGATTGCTTTGACAGTCGTGAATGGTACGGGATTGCCTCGCCGCAAAGACTCCCATCCAGTGACCGCGGAGAGAATGGATTCGGAGATGCTCCGTTGTCCGTGACGCTCGAACAGTAACCCTTGGCTCTTGATCCATGAGTGCATGTCCGTGAGCAAGTAGTTCGTGGCGGCCAGGATGAGCCAGTCGCCAGCTGTGATGTCTACGTGGGTGAAATCGTTGTAGTACTGGACCGATCCCTCTTCTTGGCGTGGGTTCCAAGTTTTGGGCTGCCGCTCGCGGATGCGATTGACGACAGTATTGGCCAGTGCATGCACTTTTGCAGGCACCCGATAAGACTGTTCGAGGATGGTGATTTTGCCGGTCAAGTTTAAGAAACTTTTGACGTCGGCACCCGCCCAGGTGTACACCGCCTGATCATCATCCCCGGCTAAAAAAACTCGGTCAGACCGATCTGCGAGCGCCATGACCACGGCCCATTGCAGCCGGGAAAGGTCTTGCGCCTCATCAATGATCAGAACCTCTAACCGCGGCAAAAGCTCGACCGACTCGACGACCCGCTCTAACAGATCGGTGAAGTCCATCAGATCGTGCGAGTCTTTGTAGTGCCGGTAAGCACGTTCGACGTACTCAAAGTGGAACCATTCGATCTGCATAGCACTCTGGTTGTAGTGCGTGCGCAGGTCTAGGCCCTTGATCCGTGCGATGTTGATCTCGTTCAGGATGGGGTTGTCCACCTTGACCATGAAGTCTTCTTCGCCGTTATCTATGCCGATCTCGATTCCGGCTTCGACGGCAAAAGACTTGTAGTCCATAGGAGACATCATGTCTTGTGACCTAACGCCTAAGCAGCGGTAGGCAAGGCTATGTAGCGTCCTGAACCACGGAAAATCCGTATCGCGATTGAGATCTGGAAACTTGATAATTGCCCGATCCCTGGCCTCAGTAGACGCTTTTTTGGTAAAGCTGAAATACCCTATTTTCTGTGGAGATACCCCATTCTCCATCTCAAGGTCGACAATGTCCAGTAAGAACGTCGTCTTCCCTGAGCCAGGCGGCCCAAAGATTTTTTCAATTTTCATCAAGGAGCTCCTCGGGCACTGGCCAGAGGACGATAGGCGTGGAGTCTCCCACATACGCGCACAGGATGTTGAAGTCCATGTATTCCATCGCATCATCGCGGCTCATACCGTTCTCTTCCATCTTGTCTAGCATCTTCTCGCCGTCGTAGATCAAGCGGTCAACCAGCATGTTGCCGTGCCACGTCTGGCCAATCCCAATCACGCAATCATCGTAGTCATCGATCTTCAGGATTTCAAGTTCATCGCTCAAAATGGACTCCGTTTTTTCTGTTCAGGGGTTTCAAAGGGTGCAGACTGCTTCACAAAGCCGGGTAATTTCCAGCATCGTGTTGCGCGGTTTTTGAGAAATAGACTGATGGGTTCACCCCCTAAATCACGTAGCCGTTGCGCCATCTTGGGCGCGGTCAGGCCCTGAAAGTTATTGCGTTTGAGGTGCGCTTCGAGATCCTTCATGCGGAAGTAGATCCGTCCCTCTTCCTCATCTGTCCAGGGGCGTCCGAGTAGGATCTCATCGCGGTCCATTGCCTGTTGGAGGTGCGTACAGAACTCCTCCAACAAGTCCATGAATCTGCCGGTAATGCTGGTGTCCTCGGATGCTTCTGTAATTTGCTCTGTCTCGACCATCTCTTTCAGAAGCGCATTCAGGAGCTGTTCCCAATCCTGTTTCCGTAACGTCGGGGGCAGGACATTGATCTTGTCCACGCACGCTTTCTGGAAGAGTGACTGGTTGTACAGGTGATCGGTATCGATCTCGATCCGTTTGCCATTGATGTCCAGAAACCATAGAGGTGGCTCCGAGTTGTACTTAGACAAAGAGGACAACTGTGGACTGTCAGGGCCGTTGGCCCCGATCCCATACTTACGAGTCCTGTACAGGCCCGCATTACAAAAGTAATTTAGCGGCTGATCCTTGCACTTATAGTGGTAGTCCTTTTTGTGCAGTTGCTTTACGATGACCTGCACTTCATTGTTTGGAAGCGGTGGGGCAACATACTTAAAATTATGTTCAACGAGCGCATTATCCCAAGTGGTCGGATGCAGCTGTTTAAGATAAATGCCAATATTAAACAGCGTATTGTTGCGACCACCCTCGGGAACGCCTTGAGAGCAAAGAGCCTGGAGGCACGGTGGACCATCCTTGATAGGTGCATCCGGTGCTTTAGGAGCCTCTGGAAAAACAAGCTCTGATTGGACGTTGGCGTTATAAAGCTCGTAAAACTCGTCCATCGTCGCAGCACTGCCATCCTCGCGAATGGCATACCGCATCGTTTGATCCCCGCCAAAATAAGGCAGGTTTAAGAAGTTGCCGGTGTCCCCGCGGTCGACCAGGATCTCTGACTGTTTAGGAAAGATTTCCCGGCCGGCCTCACCCAAAAGTGCCGCTGCACCTTTGAGATAGCGTTGCATGTCCGCCGCCGGAATGGGGTCCTTCACAAACAAGAACACGTGTGCCCCACCAGATTTGCTGCGACACACCACCATTGGCAGGTCAAGTGACTTTACCTTTTTAACAAGGCCTGCATGGTCCAGAGGGTATTGGTCAATGTCAATACATCCCCAGATGCACGAGTTGTCTGCCCGGATCGGGATGATTCCGAGTGAGGGTTCGACGCCTTCGAGGTGCTTGACCCAGAGGTCGTCGACGGGTGGTTTGCGGATGACAACGGCTTTTCCAGCCTGCTTTCCTGTGTCTTTTGATCCATGGGTTTGATAGGTTCCGTAAGCAATGTCCAAGCCGGTAAAGATCGACTTGAACCGGGTGATGTCGGTCATTCTGGCTTTCTCGGGCAAGAGGGGCGGCCCCCTGTTAAGCATTGCTTTACAGTTGGTCGCCCCAAGCGATTAAAACGGCACTTCGCTATCGTCAAAAGGCGTTGAAGCGCGAGGACCTTGGCCCTCTTCCTCATGCTTGATTTTGACGTCACCTGCGCTGATCGACTGGGCAAATGCCTTAGCCGCTTCGTAAACTTCTGCGCTTTCGACGTCGCCAACACGGGCGACTTCCCAACCAAACCACTTCCCTTTGTCGTTCGATTCTGGGACCGTGGTCAGACGGTACACCTGACTATAGATTGCGGGACGGAACATCCTGCCGTTTGCGCCCACCTTCTGGACAGCTTGCATCATGCTGTTCCATTTGCGGGACTTTTTCAACTGCGTCGACTTCATCACGATCAACGCAGGGGCGGGAACTCCATCCTGATCCAACACCATAACATAGTAGTTGGCGGTGTTCTCAATGTAGTTTCCACTGTCGAGGTAGTCCCGATTATCTCCTGGCTCACGATGTGTGCGCGACAAGATATCGCTCGTTGCCGGGTAAATATTGACCGGGGCACCAGTGCCCTGACCGCGGGGTGCCCACTCGACATACTGTCGGACGTAAACACAGGGAATGACCGATACCCCGACTTTACCGTCGTACAGTGTTCCGGTGACGGAATTGTAAAGCATGCCTGGACGGGCGTTTTCCAGATCAGCAACTTCTGGGGAAGTTGTGGTCAACAGGCGCAGAAACGGGAGCGCGAAGTCATCCCGATTCATCCCGTCGAACCCGCTCTGGGCGTCCTCCTCAAACATGGAGGTGAGTGCGAGTGCGGTACTCTCGCTCTTAACAACCGCTAGTTCGGCTTTAGCCATGATCCGTGATCCTTAAAAATTAAGACTTGATAACAGCGCGTTGGCCAATAAAGGCCCCAAACAAATCGGATGGGAACTCGCTACCTTTCTCCACCCGCTCTTTCACCCATGCCTTGAGGGTCATGGGCTCAACTTTTTCCGACTGCTCCGCGACATAACCGCGTTCAGCCAAAACCTGCAACAGCAAAGAGCACTGCTGATCTTCGTTACGCCCGAAGCGCACCGAGACGTTGTTCTTGATCAAATCGCCAAACCCGTTGTCGCGTAGCCAGGCAAACGCCTCGGCCCGCTTTTCTTCCTTGATTGACGCGCTGTAGAACGGCTTGACCTCGATGGAAGAACCGTCCGCCATCTTGAACGATTTCATCCCCAATTCGGCCAGAGCCTGTGGAAGGACTTCCTCGGTCAGCTTGCGATACTGATCTTTGCGCTCCTTGAGCATTTCTTCCATGTCCTCGATGTCTTTCTCGTGGAGCTTGGCAAGCTTCGCCAGTTCCGAAATCGCTGACAGGTCGTGGTTCTTGACCGTCAGGGCATCGGCATCCTGCTCAAATAAAGTCGTGAGACTCATCTAACTCTCCTTTCTTAAACAAATCAACCTCGACTGGGATGTAGCGGCGTTCCCGCTTGTCCCACTTGAGGCACTTAAAACGCCCGTTGTTGCGGGCGGCTGCTATTGCGCAGGTGATGCCTATTGCACTGGGGTCACCAATGAGCAACAGCCAATCATCGTCGCAAAACTTCTCCAGCTTGCGCTGAATCCTTCTGATCGTAGGGACCGTCGAAAATGCAATCTGCGCGTTGGGCGGCAGGATCACCTCAATCGTTCCAAAGTCCTGAGCACTTGCAATATTGTGTTGCAGAGTCTCTTGGATCACAAACACCTTAGCCACAAAATTCTCCTTTCTTGACTGAAGGACCCACTGTACACTAGCAGTTCTCGGGGCGCAAGTCCCTTCCACCAGAAAGGCAGAAATGACCGATTTCTTGACGACCTACCCATACCGTAACAAGCCCTTCTTGCATCAACAGGCGTACCTTCAGAAGTTCTGGGAACGCTCTGTCTGCGCCCTCTTCGCAGACATGGGAACCGGCAAAAGTTACATGTTAATCAACAACTTTGCCATGCTCTACGACAAGGGCAAGGTGAACGCTGTCCTGATCGTAGCGCCCAAGGGCGTGTACCGTAACTGGTACAACTCAGAAATACCCAAACACGTACCTGAGCACACCCAATACCGGATGGCGTTGTGGTCCCCGTCGCCTCGAAAAGCGGAGAAAGAGGCCTTGGACAAGCTCTTCGAAGTGACAGAAGACCTCAAGCTCCTGGTCATGAACATCGAAGCGTTTTCCACGGAAAAGGGCACGAAGTTTGCCAGCCGCTTCGTCACGTACCACGATACGATGATGATCATCGACGAGAGCACCACGATCAAAACGCACAACTCAGCGCGAAGTAAGAACACTGAGAAAGTTGGGCGCACTGCCCGGTATAAACGAATAGCGACGGGCTCGCCTGTGACCAAGAGCCCAATGGATCTGTACTCCCAATGCTTGTTTCTGAGCCCAGATTGCCTGGACGCTTCAAGCTACTACACGTTCCAGGCGCGGTACGCGGTCCTTGTTGACAGGGCAGTCGGAGCTCACAGCTTCAAACAGATCGTTGGCTATCGAAAGCTCGACGAGCTCAAGGAAAAGCTCGACAGGTTCAGCTTTCGGGTGACCAAAGACGAGTGTTTAGATCTTCCGGCCAAACTATATGTCCGTCGAGAGGTAGAACTCACGAAAGAGCAAGAAAAGGCCTACATGGAAATGAAGCTCATGGCCATGGCAGAGTTTGACCGCGGACTGATGACCACGGTCAATGCGCTCACCCAGTTAATGCGGATGCATCAAATTGTGTGCGGCCATATCAAGCTTGACACAGGAGAAACGCTTGATCTGCCCAACAAACGGTTGGATGAGTTAATGCAAGTCGTGTCGGAATGCGACGGCAAGATGATTATTTGGGCAAATTACCGGCACAATATCTTCGCTATCAAAAATGCTTTGCAGGCCGAGTATGGGATGAACACCGTGGCGGCTTATTTTGGCGACACAGATAGCGACGAAAGACAGCAGATTGTCACCCGTTTCCAAGATCCTGACGACACATTACGCTTCTTTGTCGGAAACCCGCGCACTGGTGGATATGGACTGACTCTTACGGCAGCCAACGTAATGGTGTATTACAGCAACTCGTTTGACCTAGAGGTCAGGCTGCAATCAGAAGACCGCGCTCACCGGATTGGGCAGACCAAGAATGTGACCTACATTGACTTGATCGCGCCAGGGACCGTTGATGAGAAAATCGTCAAGGCCCTGCGCGACAAGATTAATATCTCCACCCAGGTCCTGGGCGAAGATATTAAGCAGTGGCTGATTTAACCCGGTGCAGGCGGCTGTTGACGGGCAGCCAACATCGGGCTGATTGAGTCAAACGGGAAGAGCGACTGGAAAGACGCCCCGCTCTGTGGTCCAGGCGCACCTCCCGGTTTGGGAGCAGGAGGAGCGCCCGGTCCCGGAGGCTTGCCGAAGAGATTGGGCACACCAGTGACCGGCGGAGCAGGAGGTAACGACCGCAACATCTGACCAGAAGATGGGCCCGTGGGCCGTGGTTCTTGAGGCTCTTTTTCGTCAAATGTCGCGTAGTTCAGACCCGCCGCGGCAAGATACGAATGCAGACTGCGAGCCATACGGAAACGCTCAACCTGGGTTTTGGGCTTGGTGAGCAATAGAGCCATTAACTCGGGGTCTTTAGTAGCCTCTTGAATGATCTGCTTGACGAAAACCCTGGGCATTTTCTGCACCATGTCGCGCAAGTATTTTGAACCCGCGGACGCAGCAACCATGGAAGCTCCGCCTCCCCCACCAGGAGTCATTTGCTGGATGCCGCGACCCATGCCCGAACCCATGATCCTCAGACCAAGCGTCACGGCCATGTCTTGCAGGTCTTCACCCTCATCGGCAAGCATTTGCTTGCTGCCCATCGACTTCTCGATGCGCTGCATGGGAAAGATTAGACGCTTGAAGTTATTACTTTCTTGCGCGGTCATTAGCCCCTGCGTGCGCATGATATTGACAATAGATGGCTGGTTAGGCGCGATCTCGTCAAACATGATGGTGTAGAACTTGGTTGGGCTGAAGTTATCCACGCCCCCAGCTTTCTCAAAAGCGTAGTCGTACAACGTCGATTTAAGGCCCTGTACCGCTTCTGGCCCACCGCGTTGAGCCAGTTTAGCCATGTTCTGCACGCCTTTAATTGGCGCTTTGCCATTGAGGACATCTGCCAATGCACGAACAGGGTTGCCTTCGTATTTCAACACATCAGCCCATGCTTTTTCAGCATTGGCTGTTTGCATTAGGGAACTATTTTCGTCAGCGATTGCACGAGTTAAGTTTTCAGCAACCACGACATCGTTCAAATCCTTTAGCACACCAAGTTTTTCAAGAGTAGGCTTGTTGTTTGCAATAAACTTATTAAGCTTTTCAAGGTTTAACTTTCCATCTGTCCCAATTGAATCGGCGGCAGCAAGTCGCATTACACGAGCCAGGGCATCTGTAACTCCGCCAGGACGACCTTTGTTCTTCTCATAAAACGGCTTGAGCTGCTGTGCCTGTGGGCTGTCGCGGCCAAACCGCTGAACAATGTCATCGTATGTGGTTTTGATCAGCTTGGAAGAGTCCATCAACTCTTCCATGCGAAGAGCAGTAACGTCCGCATTTGACCCAAACGCACGAGTAACCAAAAGTTCCGGTGGCAGCTTTTCTGCACCTGTTTTGGTCACTGCTCCGGGAGCCGTTTTTGTCGCCTGGGCAGCAAAACTGCGCGTGAAAAAATCGTTTAATGTTTTTGAGAATGTACGTGCTGCAGTAAAAGCTTCTACCGCCTCCGGGTTAGCTACTCGTTGACTTTCTCCTGCCAGATCATCAAGCAAAGATTCCGCCAATTCTCCATAAATACGAGCGCCATTGACATCGCCCTTACCAGCCATTTCCCTGGCTATTTTTAACATGTTGCTACGCATGTCAATCAAATCAAAAGCAGGAATACTTTTGGCGTCAAATCTCTCTATTGGTCGACCATCCGGAGCAAGGGCCCCAGGTTCAAACATCCCCTTCCTTAAACGGTGTTTATGCATCTCAGAAACAAATTCACCCGCTCCAAGACGGTCCATTAACCTAGTAAGACTAGCTGGAATTAATTCACCTCTTAGTTCTGGGGCAATTGTGGATATCGTATCTAAATAGGTATTCAAAGTCTTTGTAGGCGTGACTTCAGGAATGTTAGGGCCACCCTTCCCATAACCTATCTGTCTTAGAAAATCTGGTACGTATGCAGGATGAAGAGCGGTTACCATTTTTCCCGTGGCTGGATTTTTAACCTGGGTAAAAACGTCGTCAACACCGTCATAAGGACGGATTTTAACAAACTGCCCTTTATACTCCCCACCAGTCATTATCGACTTGTGTGCGTAATAAACACCGTCTTTATCACTCGTTTTATGGAAGTCGGACTTTCTAAGTATTCCAGGATGGGGCACAACTTTAGTTGAATCTGCCATTGCCATTTTTTTAATGGCATCTTCCCAGAGCAGCTTTTCATAGTCCCGCGAATCCCGCAATGCGCCTTCCGTGTTGTCCTTGACAATCTGGCCAATAGCCTGACGCGCGGCGGGCGTGTCTTTGGTGATGTTCTTGATCCGTGCGGCAGAGGCCACATCCGCTGCCGCAAGACGACCATTTAACAAAGCCTCATAGCCTTGCTTCTCTAAGGCCGCGGCAGTTTGCAATGCCTCTGGCGTGCCAATGTTCTTCATATTCCGCACCAGAAGGCTATACGCCTCTAGCGCCTGGCGCCCTTGCTCAAGGTTGTCACCCGCGTACTCAGGAATCTTTTTAGCCAACATGCGCTCAAGCATGGTCAACGGCAGACTGCCCGTTTTTTGAGCAGCAGTCGGAGTAATTGGCTTGCCCTTGGCATCAACAATGTTCTCTCGAAGACGAGCAACCAATTTGGGAATGTCTTCTCCACCCTCTTCCAAAATATTTTGCAAATACTCCGCGGCCCGTGTTTGACGGGCATCCTGGCTATAAGTGCTGCGCATCGTTCGCAGAGCATCAATTGCGCTAACCGTGCCATTGGTCAACCAACGGCTGGGAGACAGAACTCCACCCGCGACTTCGCCCACGAACGCTGGTCCGGCTTCACCAGGGTAAGCTGATTCAGCAGTCATTGCGCCCATGCTGGCACCAAGACCGCCATGCAATTCACCAAGCATGAAGGTTTTAGGGTATTGACGAGCAGCTTCTCCAATTCTGGAAATGAATCTGGGTATAGCACTTGCAATATTGGTTGCTTTTTGGCTGCCGGTTAACTCGGAAACAAGCTGACCAACACGCTGCCCTTGCATGACAGGAATGTAATAGGCCGCAGGTGCAAAGGAAATTGAGTCACCCAACGCCTGCCCGCCACGCCGGTAAATTGATGCATCTTCCTTGTTGGTCATCGGGAAGGCTTCGTTGTACAAGTCCTCCAGCGATTTTCCGGTGTACATACCAAGGCCTGCGCCAACCACTGCACCAGCGGCAGGCATAAACGGTGCGGCCGGACCTGTATAGGGAGCTGCCATAGCGCCAAGACGCGCACCCCCCAATAGGCCGCCGAGCACAGGAGAACTACGAACAACTCCTTGACCCGTGCCTTTCAAAAACTCTGATCCGGCTTCGCCAAGTGTGGTCTGCCCTGGTCCTTCTTCACCATCAACGGGAGCGCCAGGAAAAGAGACTTCCCACGTTCCACGGCCGCGAGAAGGCTCCTCCTTATAAGGAGACGACATTGCATCAAGCTGACGAAGCTGTTCCGCTGCGCTGGGTGGAGGCATTATCGGGCTCCTGCGTTGCTGGGCATTTCTTTCTTACGAAGGTCTGTTCCGTTCCAATAGAACAGCGATCCCATTGGCAGCCGGTTTACTTCATCCATGCTATAGACCCTTGGCGCATCGTGCCGGTCAATAATCCGTTGCGGAACCAGCCTTTGACGAAATGCTTGCACATTGGCAACGTAATTCAAAGCCTGCTTTCGCATATCAACCGACGTATTCTGATCATTGGCAATTGCGCGGTCCTTGGCCAACTCATCCGCCAAAAACTTATCCACACCAATGATCCGGTTCTGCATGGCTTTGCCAGAATCAAACACTTCTGATTTCAAGTCAATCGCCTTCTCAACGCGCTCCCGCTCAAACTTCGAGTTGTAACGTGGGTTGTTGTCCAACAATGGGAAAAGACTCTCCATTGTCGTGTTGAAGTAATTGACGCTTTGCTGCACTTCTGGCTTGATCTTGCCACCAATACCAGGAATCTTTGCTCCCACGCCAACCACACTTCTGGCCAAAGGCCCAGTAATCTCTGGCGCAAGATCGTAAATGGTTTGGCTTGTACCAACTCTTGGCGGCAGTTGAGGCAACCCGGTATCTATTGCTTCGGCCTCTTGCGGTTTTGGCTGCAGCATTTGCGGCACTGCACCAGATGGCCGTGGTCCTTGGCCCGCGCCAGCTGTTGCAGGCCTTGTTCCGCCACCGGCAATCGCACCAAGCATAGGCTGACTAAATAAGCCCTTTTTGAACTCTGGCCAATTATCAATTGCCAGCTCAACAAAGCCCGGCAATTTATTCTTAACCATATAAGTCATTCTTTTGCCGGTAACAGGATCGTCAAATGATTTTTCCGTTTCTTGCGTGTAATCGACAACGGCAGACGCAAAAATTCGCTGTTCTTCAGCTGTAGCAGTTTTGTCGTAGATCTTTGGAGCAATATCTATGAAGTGATTAAGCTCTTGTTTGCCCACGCCAAATGGCCCCTTGCCGCCAGCTGCTTTAACTTTTGCATCAGCCGCCATTTGAGCACGCTTATCGGCTCCCGCGCCTTTAAGAATTTCTTTATATATAGAAAGTTGGCCTTGGAACAACTTGTTGTTGTAATCCTTTGTGCTTTCAACTTCCTTCTCAGCCGCTTGAACTGCGGCCAGCTTGATCGACCTGTCGATCTTGTCAATTTCAGACATCCGAGCGGACATCTCTGCAGGCAGAGTGCGAGTTGCACCGGCCAAACGACTGACAAATGAACCACGCAACGGGCGACCCTGGTCATCGACGTTGCCTGCAAACTGCAATGCACGCTGACCCAACGAAAACAACAACTGCGCCTCAGACGCACCCTTGTCTTGGCCCAACAACGTCTTGTACAAAGACTCACGGCTGGCCACTGACCTGTTAAGGTCGGGCAATTGAATGGGCCTGCTGTTCAGCATGTTAAAAACATTGGTGCGAGCAGCCTCTACCTGGGCCGGCGAAAAACCGCCCATGGCTCCGGAGCCGCCTCCAAATACAAACTCAGTACCATCCAATGGTTCAGCGGTATCTTCCATAGGGGTCACCCCCGCTGGAAGGGACCCCGCTTGAAAATGTTGTACATGTCCACCGTGAGCCATCTGCATAGGCGGTTGTGGTCCTCCCGGTCCGGGAGGCATGGGCGGCGGAGGTAGGCCACCTGGCGGAGGGCCTGGCGGCGGACCACCTTGCGGCCCCATCGGAGGAATCCCACCACCAGGAGGAGGCGGTGGAGGCATCGGCGGCTGTGGTCCTTGGGCCATGGGCAACGTGCCAAGGCCTTGCTGCTTGGCCAGCACCGGCTGGAGCATTGCAAGAACAGAATCCGGCGTTTCTTTTGCAGCCTGATAGCCCACCATGTCGGCAAGCTCATCCCGACGTGCATCTAGTGAGCGCATATCGCCGCGCAAATGATTCATCAAGATCTCAGGGGAGTCGGGCCGACGCTCAGAGATTCGCTCATCGCGATTGTCCTCTTCATAAGAGTCACGATCCTCCTCTTCTTCGACTTCATCAGGCGCATTCATCAGGTCCTTAAACCCGGCCATGATGCCGACATCTTCAAAATCCGCTTTACCCTTTTGCATTTCTTTTGTTCCTTAGGTAAAAATGCCAGCTTTCTTAGCACCCGCCACAGTAGATGCTGCCCCTAACCCAATACCTACCGCCTGTTGGAACGGGCTTGCGGTTGGCTGACTTGCGACCGCCGTCGACATCTGCGTAGACGGTGCGCCACGGTAGATGTCTGACAAGAACCCGGCGGCTTGGTACGGAGCGTAAGCCTGTTGCAATTGTGTGGCGCGTTGCGCATCCAGGCCCTGCTGATTGAGGGCCTGAGAGGCCTGACCCGTGTTGTACAGGAAGTTGATGTCGCTCTGATTCATGCCCTGTGCCGTCTGGCCCAGCGCAGCTTGGTTGATACCAAACTGGCCAGCCTGTGCGCCAAGCGATCCCAAGCCAGATGCCATCTGCTGGCCAATACCAAACTGTTGCGCGGCCAATGTGCCTTCCTGACCAGCCAGCGCACCGTACTGCCCAGCCGCTTGCCCATACAAACTTGCTGCGCCTTGACCGAGTTGTGCCTGCTGAACGCCTAACTGACCCAAGCCTTGTCCCGCACCAACCTGCTGGCTTGCGAGGCTTCCATATTGCGAGGCAGCACCCTGTCCAAGCTGTGCTTGTTGCACCGCTTGCTGACCCATGGTCTGGCCAATGTTGGCCAATTGACCCGCACCCTGCAAGCCAACCTGTGCCCCAGTGGTCTCCATGCCGCCAACTGCCTGACCCGCCTGGACACCAAGCTGACCTTGTTGCGCGGCAAGTGAACCAATGCCTGTTCCGGCTTGAAGTCCACGCTGTTGCTGCTGTTCAAACGCTTGTTGCGCTTGGGCCTGAGACTGGGTGTAGCCCTGACTCAAAAGACTGGCAATCGTGTTTGCCTTTTGGTCCATCAGATTGCGGTCCATTTCGGCCCGTTGAACAGCATCCCGTGTTCCGCCAAACGCGCCGGCGCGAACCGCATTGGCAGACGCACCTTGTTGCGCAATCAGCCCTTGCCGGTT
>Ga0181346_1000783_pt1 | contig 14064 bp, 21 predicted proteins | sample Su13VDMM15DN_FD_130100 | JGI IMG/M metagenome (GOLD analysis project Ga0181346, IMG submission 130100) | Freshwater viral communities from Lake Michigan, USA - Su13.VD.MM15.D.N | ecosystem: Environmental > Aquatic > Freshwater > Lake | place: USA: Michigan | collected 2013-07-15 | reverse complement strand
ATTTGGTGATCCTGCACCATCAAAAACTCAAACAAGCACTAAACCTGTAGATCCAAATATACCAACTAAAGAAAATACACCATTAACAACACCAGCACCAACAAAAACATCAACTAATACGAACACGACAACACCAGCACCAACACCAACAAAAACACCAACTAATACGAACACGACAACGAATACTAATACGAATACTAATACGAATACACCAACCACAAATAATCAACAATCTACCGTTCAGTGGGGAAATATACCAATAGTTGGGGGAACCTTTGCTGCTGATAAATGTAATGGGGGTAATACAATCAATGATCAACAAGTTAGAGGATTTTTAAGTGACGGTGGAGATAATTTTTGGTCTAAATCTACAATAGACACAAAAAACAAAACTTATTATTTTTATTATCAAGAACCAATAAAGAAAAATAGTTCATCAGGTAAAAAATATTGTAAAATAACCGATATTAAAACATACGATTTAACGGGATATATAGACAAAAGAGACAATACTAAAGTCAATACTAAGTATTTTGGTTATCTTGTTACTTCCGTAGAAATACCCCAAACAACATAAAAAAATAATAAAAACACTTGTCAATTAAAAAAAAATACCTATATTTGTAGGGTAATTAAAACTTTTAGAAAAAACTATATATTTATAACAAGATGAGAACAACTAATAAACATATGAACATTTGTAACCCGAGCATTCAGTGGTCGTTTAACGTGTATTGTACGCTTAAGTCGCATATTAGGGCATTTTCATTTATGAGTTGATAAAGATTAACAAAAAATATAAAAGGAATATAAGACCCGGACTCAAAACAGTTCGGGTTTTTTTATACCCAAAAATTCGGTTCCTTAGTATAGTTTGGTAATATCCCGGCTTTGTAACCCGGAGTCATCAGTTCGACCCTGATAGGAACCTCAAAAAAATAAAAAGTTCTTTGACATATTGGCTTCATAAAAGGAGAGATAATCACAACGGCTTGTGGGTCGGCACCTCATCTCTCCTCTGTAAATTGCGGGGTAGACGAATTAGGCAAAGTCACCAGGTTTTGACCTTGGAGGTAAATTACCATTGGAGGTTCGATCCCTCCCCCCGTAGCAAAATATATTGCGAGTGTGGTGTAAACAGGTGAGCACGGGATGTTTGGGACATTCAAGAACGGTTCGAATCCGGCACTTGCAACGATAAATAATTTATAGGTTCGAATAAACTTTTTTGACTTTTAATATATTTATATAGAAAGAAAACTATGAAAGAATTATATGTTGGACACTATGAAAATGCTTTAAAAGCACAAAAATTAGCGGTAGAAGCGTTAAAGGAAAGTAAGGAATTAATAAGAAATGAATATTATACATCACCTAATAAATGTATACAATGTAATAGTGATTTAGATTTTTATAAAAGAAAAAATAAATTCTGTGGAAGTTCTTGTTCGGCAATATATAATAACACTAAAAGAGAGGGACATAAACAAGAAACTAAAGATAAAATAGCAAAGTCATTACTCGGTAGAGTATTATCACAAGAAACAAGAGATAAAATTTTATCTTCATTATCCAAAACTATAAAATTTGGATCTTGTAAAATAAAATATACTAATTGTAAAATATGTGATAAATTATTTACTCAAAGAAACTATAATAAGAAAGTTACCTGTTCAAACCATTGTAGAATAGAAGCTTCAACTAATAGAAAATATAGAAATGGTAGTAGGAAAACTATAAAATATAAAAACCTTACTTTAGAGTCCTCTTGGGAATTAAAAGTAGCCATATATCTTGATGAAAATAACGTAGAATGGGTTAGACCTAAACCGTTTAAGTGGAAAAATAGTAACGGAAAAGATAAATTATATTATCCAGATTTTTATCTCCCTAATTATAATTTATTTTTAGACCCTAAAAATCCACATTGTATGGAAATAGATAAAGAAAAAATGGAATGGTTTTCAAAAGAACACCAAATAGTTTTTGGTGATATAAATTACTTGATTGGTGAATTAAATAAACTAATAAAATAAACAAATAAAAACAAGTGTTATGGAAAGTGACAAGAGCAACAAGAGTCGCAAACAAAAAGATCCGGTAGCTTAGCTGGTTTAAAGCACCTAACTTTTAATTAGGATATCGTGGATTCGAATTCCACCCGGATCACCAATAAATTTAGTAAAAAAGAACGATAGTTACCAAAAAATGGTTATCTTCGTTCCAAGAAACTAAAACACACTCTTAGCTCAGCTGGTAGTAGCGTTTGTCTGATACGCAAAAGGTCACAGGTTCGATCCCTGTAGAGTGTACAAAGGGTACCAAAAGTCGTTCGGATACGGCAGCGAAACTGTAAATTTCGTCCTCACGGGAGTGGTTCGAGTCCACTGGGACCCACAAAACAAATAGAAATAATGAACAGAGTATTTAGAACGGTTAACGGTGAAACAATTCCTGATGTGGTAAAACATACCTTAGATGTTCTAAAAGAATGTCCATGGGTGGAAGTACACATCGGTACAGACTCACAAAACCACAGAAGAAGTACCGTGTATGTTACGGTAATAGCTTATAGGTATGGGAATAGGGGTGTCCATTATATTCTTCACAAACAGAAAGTGAAAAAAATAAGAGATAAATGGACACGTCTTTGGAATGAGGCCGATTATTCAATTGAGGTTGCCGAATGGTTAACCAAAAAAGTAAAGGTTCAAGTTGAGATTGACTTAGATTATAATAGTCAGGAAAAACATTTCAGTTCAAAACTTGTTCCTCCTGTTGTTGGGTGGGCAACGTCGTTGGGGTATAAAACAAACATTAAACCCGACAATCAAATTGCAACAAAGGCGGCAGATCATCACTGCCGTTAATATAAGGACCTATGGCCGAGAGATTTAGGTGCCGGTCTGCAAAACCGGTTAGATTGGTTTGATTCCAATTAGGTCCTCAGATAAATGCCCCTGTGATGGAATGCAGACATGCTGGTTTTAGACACTAGTGTCGAAGGGTGTGAGAGTTCAAGTCTCTCCGGGGATACAAAAAAAGATTGATCCGTTATATGTTGTGAAACATTTGACGGATTTTTTCATATATTGATATATTTATATATAAAATAAAAAATTATGAGAAAAATTATAAAATTAACAGAATCAGATTTAACAAGGATTGTTAAACGCGTAATGAATGAAGATAAAAAACAAAATCTAAATGAAGGTATTGGTACCGCGTTATTAGTGTTAACAGGTGCTGGGATTTTTTATTTAGGTAGAAAACTTAAAAAGTTTATTGACAAGTATGGTAAATACATATCAAGTGTTCAATTGGGCGCGTTTTTAGGTAAAATAAAATCAATTGAAGACGGTAAAGAAGAAGGAAAGGTTCTTGTAAAAGAAAAAGGACAATATACTTATCTTGCTATTGTTGTTGGTGGTCAGGTGTTCGATTCTTTAACTATTGATGTTGAAAACGATACTATTTATAGTGGTCATAGAAAAGAACCAAAACAAAGCGATATGATTTTACCTAGAGTGTTACCTTATGATGCCGATACTGAAGATATTGAAGAAATTAGACAAGCCGAAGAGGATTTGGCTGATGAAATTTTAGAAATAATAGCAAAATACGGTAAATCAAAAAATGAAACCGATGATGAAATGGAAGATGAAAAAATAGAGGAGTCACGCATAAGAAAATATAGAAGATATTAATAATGAATAGAAGTTTCAGTAAAATAAGACACATCCAAGAATCCAATCTTAGGTTAGAAAAAAGATTACTTAAAGAGGAGGTTGATGAATTAAAAGATGATAGATTACAAAAAATCATCGACATGGATCAAGAACTTGACAATGACCAAACATATAAAAGGTATGAAAAAACGTATTCCAAAAAAAGAATATCAAAAATGATAGAGGATCAGATGGGTGTGGACTTAAATGACATGGCTGAAGAGGAAGTTGAAATGATGATCGATATGTTTTCATCAATTATGGACATTAGTAAAGCGGATAAAAAGTCTCAAATAGATAGAGAAACACTACTTAATCGTAAAGAAAGTATAATGGATATTGTAAGTCAGATAGAAGAAATGGCCGTTGAGGACGATGAGTTTGAATTGGCATCAAAATTAAGGGATTATAATAATTTACTACAAAATTATAATTAATAAAATAAAAACAAAATTATGAATAGATTAACAGAAAGAGACTTGTCAAGAATTGTTAGACAAGTTATTAAAGAAGACAAAGATAAAAAAACTATGAATGACATACCTGATAGTTTTTTTAAAAGTTTTTTATCAAAAACTAGTAGCATAATGACAAGTGATGAGTTTTCTGATATTGAATCAATTTTAGGAAAAAGAGTTGGATCAAATGGTGAAGGTATGGGTAATGTTTTTGAAAAAATATTTATGGAAGCAAGAACAAGAACAAGAAGAAGAGATTAAGATGAAAAAAATTATTAGATTAACTGAATCAGATTTAACAAGGATTGTTAAACGAGTTATTAATGAAAATAAAAAGGATATGATTCGTATCCCAAGTATGTATGATGGGGTTAGAATGGAACTTGGAAAAAGAGCGAACCCACAAGATGTCATTGAAATGTATAATGAACTTGTTGAAGAGGGAACTACTCTTGTTGACTATTCTGATGGAACATTCTACAATGAGGATGATGATGAGATTCCTGTTGATGTAGTTCTTGATGAACTTAACTACGCAATTGTTGGTGAAGAAGATGAAGATTACGATGATGAAGATGAAGATTTTTAAAAAACTTGACTCTTTACAAAAGAGTGGGTATTTATAATTAAAATAATATTATGAGAAAAACTATAAAATTAACCGAAGGTGATTTATCACGTATTGTTAGACGAGTTATTAAAGAAGATAACGAAGAAGATAAAATGGGAGGTATGCGTATGTCCATCACAGTAAAAGATATATTTGAGGCGGTTATAGATGCTCTTGACCAGATGGGAGGGTATCAAGATTCAATGAAAACAGAAGCAATGCAATTGGCAAGAAATATTATGTCTAGCATGCAAGACAACTTGGATTACATTACCGATAATTATGAGGAACAACTTTATGATATTCTTGGTGAAGAAGATTACGACGATGAAGATGAAGATTATTAAATAAAACTTGACACTTTTAAAAAGTAGCATATATTTATAAGACAAAACAAATAAAAACGCAAATGAAAAATTTACATATCATATTATTAGGCGGATTGGCGATAGCTGAGGATCGTTCCTATAAGGAGATGGTATGATAATTTAACACATAATAAATTTTGAAAACCCATCTCAATTACGAGGTGGGTTTTTTTGTTCTTTGACATATTGGTAAAAAAAAGTAAAAAAGATTTGGTGAATCAAAAGTGATTACGTATCTTTGTAGAAATAAAAAACATATGGGAATTTATATCTATACTTACAAGAAAAAATTTGATAAAAACGCAACACTCAATGGTGAGAAGGTTGTAGTTGGAGTGGCAACATTTCTTTGTAAATCAACTATGGGTGGTAACTACACACCGGCTGAGAATCGTGAGATGAATAGAGCATGGAATCTTACAAAGGATTTCCAACCTGACTATATCACGTTTGATGGTGAGAACGTATACAAAAACAACAAGTTCGGTATGTGGAATGATGGTTCAGGTTTTTATGGTGGTATTAATCACGAAAATGATTTTGTTGGGGTATTAAAAAAAATAGGTAGAAAATATGTTGTAAAAAATCTTACAAAAGTTTTGGCAGATTAAAAAAGATTATATATCTTTGTAAGACAAATAAGGAAAAAAGGTTCTTTGAAATATTAAAAATATTGTGGTTGTAAGAAACGGGAAACTCGTAAAGTGCATTAACCTGTTGACTCAAGATGGTGAAACGAGAGTTTGAGTCAACTACTAAACTACAAATGGTATATCGCAGGATAGAGCAGTGGTAGCTCGCAAGGCTCATAACCTTGAGGTCGGAGGTTCGAACCCTTCTCCTGCAACAACTAATAGCCAACCAAGCTTTACTACGATACGGGTAATACCTGTGGGTTAGGGGTGACGGTCAGGAGAGACTGACGATTACGCTGACGTACCGGTGGATGCTTATATCATCTATGCCCGTAGAGGAAAGTTTTAAACGTTGGTTCGAGTCCAACCGTCAGTACGGGAGTGTATACAGTAGAGTTCAACTTGAGAAGGATGTTCACACACTTAAAAGGGGGGTAACAAGAAATCAGGTCGTTTAATCAGTTTTGTCGGATAAAAACTGACGATTTGTGGAGATAGTTTGTCGGACAAACTTACACCCGTGATGTTAGTAGGTTTGATCACCTCATTCACGTAAACAGTGACGATGATCCCAAAGTCGTCACATTTTTACAAAAATTATGGAATATTTATATAACTTCCAAACTTTTTATGTAATTGGAAGTATTTATAAATATGGAAACAAATTTAAAAAAATGTGCTATGTGTAAATTAGATTTACCTGAGTGTGATACAAATTTTGCATCAAGATACGACAGAGGAAAAAAACAATTCCAAAGTAGTTGTAGAGAATGTCAAAAAAATTATAGAAGACAACATTATTTGAATAATAAACAAAAATATATTAACAAAGCGAAAGTTTATAAACAAACCATTATTGAATGGTTTGTGGAATACAAAAAAACTTTGTCTTGTGAGATTTGTTGTGAGAATAGATATTGGGTATTAGATTTTCATCATAAAGACCCTAAAGAAAAAGAACTGGACGTTTCATTAGTGGTTAGACAATGTAGTAAAGAAAAACTAATTGATGAAATAAACAAATGTATGGTAGTGTGTTCTAATTGTCACAGAGACATACACCATAAAGAAAGACAAGCGCGTATCGCCTAGTTGGTATGGCACTACACTTCCAATGTAGAATAGGGTCCGTTCGAGCCGGACTACGCGCTCTAAATAAAACGACAGAAGTCCGACTTGCACGGATGAAAGGAACTTTGACTTCATGGGAGTAGCTACCCAACCGAAGAGAGATAAATGACTCAAAGTACTCTGTTTAGGACCCTGCTCTGATGTGCACGTCAACAGGTGATGGGGAACAAACCATCAGTAAAATCCGTAAAAACGTTTTATTTTTTATGGGCCTGATGCCGACGGCAGGCTGACTGATTTGCGATCAGATCATTTGGGTTCGATTCCCACAGTGTCCACAAAAAAAGTTTGAAAAAGATTTGGTAGATTGAAATAGATTACATATCTTTGTAGAACAAAAATAAAGAACTATGACAAATACAGAGACAATTAAAACCGTAGGTTTAAAAATTACAAAAATTGAAGGATACGATTATTGTTTGACAGGGTACCCAAACAAAAACACAATCCGTAATTGGGAAGATGCGTATGAGTTTGAAAGTTTTGTACAAGATGTATTAAAGATTGAAGGTGAGTTTGATTCTGAAAGTGGTCAGTTCTACGTGTACTTCAAAACAAAACAAAAGGCAACTGCGGCTTTGAATAAGATTGAAAAACATTTCAAAAAAGTTGGTGAAATGTTAGGTTTGTAAGAGTTAATCGCCCGTTGGACAAGTGATTGAAGTCGCTTCCCTTTCACGGAAGAGATCATGGGTTTGAATCCCATACGGGTGACGATGAAATGAACAACATAGCACACAAGTTGTACCTCTATGGTTTTAAAGTGTGTTTACTGGTCCCATGGTTGAATGGTTACAATTCCACCCTGTCACGGTGCGAGATACGGGTTCGAATCCCGTTGGGACCGCCAAAAAAAATACCGATGGGGTCCTAAGATAGAAATATTGAAAAAGACATGCAAGACCTCGTGAAAGTAAAGGCGTCGGTATTAGTCAGGTGGAGGGTTATAGGTGCTCCCGTACAGGTTAGAGTCCTGTCCTGACTACGTGGGAAAGATCTATCCCGAAATTAGAACATGGATCACAAACACGTAAACCTAAGTACCTGTACAGCGGTGAGTAACGGGCTAAGTTAGATACAATTCCTCGGAGCTGGGAGTAGAATGCTTAGGAGCGTGTTTTTAAATTATAAAAAATTATGACACCATTATTGTTGATATTATTTATTATGTTTATCTTTTTAGTAAGAAAAAGAAGATAAAATTATTGGTTGGTCAGGAGTGTAATGAGGCACGGTGCCGAGTCCCCAAGACCAATAGTCCCAGATACTTGTGGGTTCGACTCCCACCCTGACAACACTTGACAATGTAAAACAATTGTTTTATAATTAGGTATGTCAGTTAGCTCAGTTGGTAGAGCAATCCCTAACCATAAGAAGGGGACGTGTCATTGGTTCGAATCCTTTACTGACAACAAATTTTAAATTTATATTATGAAAAAGTTTCTTTTATTGGTTTTGTCTTATGTTCTGTCATTCAGTATTGTTTGGATTGGTTTGGGGTTGTTCAAATACTATTTGGAATCAGAATCATCAATCGGAACTTTTTTAATTGGATTAGTTGGTTTTTTCGTTGCCATTAATCCCGCGATGGATGTTTGGGAAAAATTATTCAAACGCTGGTTTAAAATCAAAGAATAATAATTTAATAGTATGATCCACTCAAGAGGAGTGTTGGAACGGAGTTTGTTAATCTATTTATAAAAAAAAACACTATGGAAGTAATTATCGCATGTTTAGTACCGATCGCGTTGATAGGTATTATGGTAGTATCTTATTTGACCTACAAGGGGAGATAAAAAAAGGGACCGAAGTCCCTTTATGTTATTTGATATCTGTTGACTCTATTAGAGTGTAAGAGAATTTGTTTCCGTGAATTTTAGCCGCTTTCTTACATATTGACATAAACACGTCAAAATCTTTTACTCGTTTGAAGACACTACATCCTTCCGACCAATTTTCAACCCAAGTTGAGTCTTGACCTGCTTTGTGAATGTTAATACCAAACATACCGGTATCTTTAAGTATTTCATCAAAAGTAAGATCTTTATTACCGTCTCTCCAAACAGTCACATTACCTAATCTTTGACAAAGAGCGTCATACTTACCTTGATGTTTATCAATCGCCCATACACTTCTGTACTGACCCGGTACTAATCTAGCAACCCCTTTTTTGTTGTGGAATTGTTGAACCCCTTTTTTACCAGGATCGGTGGTTGCCATCCAACAATAGAATTGTTCTACACCTTTCTCATCTTTAAATGTTAATGTAAGACAATCGTCAAACACATTTGTTACTTTTTTTGCAACTGACGGTGAGTTATTTCTTACCCCTACGATATTCACATCGTAACCTTTGTTTGCGGTATCTTCAAACCATTTATATCCTTTGGATTTAACTGACGTTTCAATTTGTTCTTTTGTATAACACATAATAATTAATTTTACTATAAATATTATCTATTTTGAAAAGTAAAACATATTTATTAAGTAAAGATTATATATGTCTAGTTGGGTTGAGTTAGGTGTTGATTATACAAAAAATAAAACACAATTAGACGATGATGTGATAAATAATGTTATGATTCATGTGTCATCGATAGGTGGAGTTTTAACTAACCACTTAGAACATTAAATTATAGACTTAATAACATATCTATTAACTCCTGTTGAGGAAACATATCCACCTTACCACGAATAACGTTTGTGTGTGAATACATACCTGGTGTTGAGTTGGCTTTTGCTAAATCTAAAACATCAAATCCGTCAGCCCCTTTTTCTTTTACCCATTGGACTAACCCAACTCTTGGATCTATGTTATATTTATTAGCACAATATAAAATCCAATTTCTTAATACTCTAATTTGTTCGTCTGAGTAACGGTGCCAAAATTGAAAACCTCTAAACGGTTTTGCTAATTTTACGATTTGTGATGGATCTGCTGGTGTATTTACATATGTCTTACCATTTACAATCTGACCCATATTACATACTTCGATAGCCACAGAATTTCTGTGCATTACTGAGTTACCTGTACCGGTGTGCCATCCATATCCTCCTTCAGGAAAACATTGGATTAACTCACCATCAAATTTTATATCTCCATTTTTAACCGATTGACCACCTAATATAAATTCTGTAGCGACATTACCTCTATTATCTCTTGCCCACATATCAGCGACTTGATATGGGTTTTCCCATCCTGCCGTGTGGTGTAAAAATATCCATTGTTTTTTAACCGGACCTTTAAAGTACGTGTCTTCGGGCATGTAATGTTTAATAATTTGCAATGCAGATTGTACTTCACTATTTTCAGCATTATCTGTATTTAAAATTCCCATAACAGCCCACGTATTCTTTCCTACAACACCGTCTACTGTTAACCCCGTTTTCTTTTGAAACGATTTAACCGCAGTTTCAGTTTTTGATCCAAAGTCACCATCAACCGTGATTTTTAAAAATTCTTGTAAGGTTCTTACGGATTCCCCTTTACTCCCTTTTTTTAATACTTCCATAATAATACGTTTTTATATAATTATCTATTATTTTAAAATTTTATAAAGAGTCAATATTTATATATAAATAAACTTTTAAATTTTCAATTATGAAACTTACAAAAGAACAAGTATTAGGGATCGTTAGACACACATTAACATTTGTTGGTGGTATTGTTGTAATGAAAGGCCTTGTTGATGAGACGGTCGTTACTGAAATCATCGGTGGTGTTATGACATTAGCCGGAACTATTTGGTCAGTTATTGCCAAAAAATAATTTTATTAAATTAATACTTAGCCCCCATAAACGTGGGGGTTTTTTTTAATTTAAGATATATTTATAATTTAGTATGGAAAATTATTTAGGAATAGTGATCGCATTTATAACGGGTGTGATAGGACCAATCTTGGTTCTTTATATAAAGAGTAAGTTGGAGAAGAAGGAGAAACCCGATATGGTTAAGGAAACTTTAAGGGTTGCGGAGTTGGTTACGAACAAAATAGAACACATTAAAGAAGAATTTAATGCTGACAGAGTTTGGATTACACAATTCCATAACGGAGGAAACTTCTACCCAACAGGTAAGTCAATGGCAAAGTTTTCAATAATGTATGAGACCGTACATCCGGGAGTAGCGTCAGTACAAAGTAATTTCCATAATATACCCGTTAATTTATTTTCAAAATCAATCAATCAATTATTGAGTAATGATGTAATTGAGGTGGCGGACTTTAAAGATGAAACAATTGCGACCTATGGTTTAAAATATATCGCTGAAGATACTGGATGTAAATCAAGTTATTTATTAGCCATCAAAACAATTGATGATAAATTTATCGGTACTTTAGGTCTTGACTACACAAAAAGAAAAACAAGACTTGATACAGAATCTATTAAACATTTACAAGTATATGCGACATCACTTGGTGGGGTTCTTATGATACATTTGCAACAATAATATGTCAACAAAAATAAAAAAAATCATTGAAGCTAATTTACTATCAGAACAAAGATACCTGAGTAATAAATACTTAAACGAAGATGAAGGGACGACAAGCGGAAACACTCAAAACACTAAAGAAACATTGCAAGATGTTGGTGTAAATTTGACGGATTCCGCAACACACAATTCTATTTTACAACAATTAAAACCTTATAGTAATAAAGTCAATATTAATAGTTTAACTCCACACGTAGGTAAAGATAGTTTTTTTGATGAGTTAGGTAATTACGTAAGTTTATCACCTGAGAAATCAAAAATAGATAGATCTACAATAACAGGACAAGAGTTAAAATTAAATTTACCTAACGGAATTAATTTAAAAGGTAGTTTTGATTTAAAAGACGGTGGGTTAGGTAGTGTATCGATTGGTAAAAACGTAAACATCGGAAACCAAAAGGTAAATTTATCACTTAAAACTAATGCGTTGACAGGAGGGAACACAACGCAAGTAGGGATTAAAATACCAATAGGTGGTAATAGACGTTAATTTAGATCACTCAACTCTGAATATCTTTACATAATCAACAAATACAAATATAGTACCGTCTTGATTCATAACCGAATGACAAGCAAACACTCCCGGTAAGTTTGAAGAATCAAACTCCATATTTTGAACTTGTTTGTGACCCTCAGAGTTTTCCCACGCAATTACAATTCTAGAAGCCAACTCATCATAAGAAGAATAATCCACGTTGGACTTAAATGCGTTTTCATATAAACTCATTTTTGGTAATCCGTTTTGTAACATTACACTTTCACCACCATAAATATTTTTGGCTTCAGATATTATTTTATTTCTTATTGAAAGATCGTTATATCTCTCTTTGTTTGGTGGGTGATAAAAAGATCCCGATAACGAAACCTCAATACAATTAGGGTTTGAAAACAATTGATAAACGGATTTTGAAGTGATCAATGTATCAATACCTCTATCACGTCTTAATTTGTTTATCTCTATTAAAACTTTTTTATTTAAAAGTTGAGAGTTAAACGTGGAGTAAGTAACCCCCTGACCTAATACGAAATTTAGTACAAGAGAAAAAACAAGAACAAATAGGGTTTTCATGAGATAATATTTTTGATTTATGATGATACAAATATACAAATTTATTTTTAATTCATATTTATTAATATGAGAAAAAATTTAATTTTAGAAAAAATAATATATAACATAAAAAAAAACCTAATCAACGAAAGAAAGTCAGATGAGTTATCAATGAAACTTTCCCGAATGGTTATCAAACAATTTAAAAAAGATGAGGACTTTGAGTTGTATGATTTAAGATTTGACAGGGGAGATGAGTATGCGGTCTTTGATTTCAAGTGTTATTTTTTGGAGGATATTGATTTGGACGATCCATTCTCAATACATGCTGAAGCAGATATGGAAGAGATATATATTGAGATTACATTCAACCCACAACATTTTCCTGAGAGTATGAGTGATTTGGTTGCTGAAGTGAAAGAAACCATTGAACACGAGTTAGAACACGTTGAGCAACAAAATTTTGAGGATATGGAATTTGAACGTGAAGATGATATTGAGGACGATGAAGAATACAATTTTAAATACCTGACATCTAACATAGAAATACCGGCATATGTAAGAGGGTTAATCAAAAGAGCCAACACCAAAAAAATATCATTATCTGATGCTATGGAAGAATGGTTTAAAGAAAACAAAAGAAATTTTAAAGAGTCTAAAAAAGATTGGCCAAGAGTTAAAAAAGTTTGGATGAAATATGCTTCTGAAATGAGAGGAAAAGAAAAAATCAAAAAATTTAATTAATTGTTTGTTTTATACCAGAAGTTTCCTTAACTTTGGTAAAAGATAAATTATGAGTGTAAAAAATTGGGTTAAACGAATTTACAAACGTTTAAAATTAAAATGGAATCGATGGGGTAAAACTCCAGGTATGTTTAAATTGCCGGAAGAAAGGACTGGTTACGAACAAAAATCTATGGCAATCTGTCGTAAGATGATTACCCACCCCGATTCAAAATTCACTATTGCTCCACTTTCCGGTAAGAGATACATCGTAAACAAAACCTTAGATATTTTTGTGATCATCTTAGACGGTAAAGTTGAGATCACTAATCACGTATATCATTATGTTATCACATTAAGTGATGGTGAGATTAAAAAATTAGTAAACTTTTTTGATAGTAAAGTGGACGACATTCGTATAAAATACGAAGAAGAAATCAAATCACAAATTGGAAACACATTAGATAAAATATATGACAAAATCACAAAACAAGAACCCCTTAATTAATACCCCAAAGGGTGTTGGGCAAATTGAAAATCTTTACGTGTCTGAACTTGGATTTTTGATGGTAAGGGTTTATTTTGATAACGGCACGTACACAACCTATAATATGGGAAAACACGATATTCAAAACAACCTGATCACCAACCAATTATTTGAAGATGAAAGTAAAACTTTTGATTGATAACGAGATCATTGAGGGAGTCGTTGAGATTGATGAAAGATTTTATGGTGGTAAAAAAGTAATTTATCAAGATAAAGAAAAAAGAATGTGTGTTATATCAATAAATTTAGTTACTATTGTATTATGAAGAAAATTATTTATATATTTGTTCTGTGGTTGGTAACGAGTTGTTCTAACTGGCAAT
>Ga0181346_1000781_pt1 | contig 14078 bp, 20 predicted proteins | sample Su13VDMM15DN_FD_130100 | JGI IMG/M metagenome (GOLD analysis project Ga0181346, IMG submission 130100) | Freshwater viral communities from Lake Michigan, USA - Su13.VD.MM15.D.N | ecosystem: Environmental > Aquatic > Freshwater > Lake | place: USA: Michigan | collected 2013-07-15 | reverse complement strand
CCTACATCACATATCCAACAAACATGGGACAAAGTAGAGATCATGCTAGATAGAGCTATGGCTCATTCTGGTGGTGAATATGATCTTGAACAATTAAAGGTATTGCTTACACAAGGCAGGCAAGTTCTTTGTGTAGGTGCTGAAGAAGATTTAATAATTAAATGTGCTATGACTATAGAGTGGATTAATTATCCTAACGATAGGGTAGCGTTTATTACAGCTATTGGTGGCAAGACAGATAAGCAAGGATTTGGTGAGTTTGAACAATGGGTTAAAACCAATGGCGGTACAAAGATACAGGGAGCAGCTTTTGAAGCAGTAGCTAGGCTTTGGAAACGTGCTTATGGGTTTGAAAACAGATATATTATAGTAGAGAAAAAAATATGATGAATTTACCTTTGAATTTTTCTGCTCCAACAGGACAGGTGCAGAATACTTATGCTAAACCTACACAAGCTAATCCATACTTAACATCTTCACAATATGAAGGTATGCAATTACATACACCTAGTGGATATTATTATCAAGGTGGAAAAATGTATGAACCATATACACCACAACCTATAAGTCAAATTGCAAATTATGCAAATACACCTGCAAATGGACCATTTGCTTTTAATGCACAATCAGCTTATGGACCAAATAGTAATATTCCATTTGGTCGTGGCAATATGTCTTATACAACTACAGGTGGTCCAGTAGAAGGTTCTATTCAATCAAATAACCAATACTTTAGACCATTTATGGGAAATGCTACAGGTATCATTAACGGTGATTTGTCTATGGCTGCTATGTTAGGACAAAGACAACAATATCAACCACAAGGCATTCCAAGCAATTTATTTAATTTTTTATCAGCACCAAATATGCAACAAACAAATAATGCACAAAGTTCAGGAGCTGGTAGATTTGCAGGTTTACTAGGCTCACCAATCGTTACAACTAACACACAAGGCAAATAATATGATTAATCTTAATAATTGGCTATTTAAATTAGTAGACAACTTTACATTCTATAAAGGCGGTGGTGGTGGTGGCTCATCTCAAACTCAAAATCAATTAGACCCTACTGTTAGACCATTTGTTGAGTACGGTCTTAATGAAGCTAAAGGTCTTTACCAAACAGACACTCCACAATACTATGGTGGTCAAACTTATATATCACCATCTGCACAAACTCAAACAGCATTACAGGCTGCTCAAAATCGTGCATTAGGTGGCAATCCACTATTACCTGCTGCTCAACAACAACAGCAAGATGTGATTGGTGGTCAATACTTACAAAACAACCCATACTTTAATCAAGCATTAGCAGGTGCTGCACAAGGTGCTACACAAAACTATAATGATGCTATTATGGCTGCACAATCTACTGCATCTAGAGCTGGTCGTTATGGTTCTGGTGTATCTGCTGATATTCAAAATAGAGCTGCTACTACATTAGCTAATACACTAGCAAATAAATATGGTGAGTTAGCTTATCAAAACTATGGTGCAGAACGTGGCAGACAAGATGCTGCTTCTTTAGCTGCTCCAGCATTAGCACAAGCTGATTATGGTGACATTCAACAACTTGCTAACGTAGGTAAGATGGGTGAACAATATCAACAAACAGCACTACAAGCTGACATTGATCGCTTTAACTTTGAACAAAATAAACCATACCAAAAACTATCTGCTTATCTTGGTGCTGCTTATGGTGCTCCTACAGGTACTGTATCAACAACTCAATCATCTGGTGGTGGTAAGATTGTATGTACAGCAATGAACCAAGCATATGGCTTTGGATCATTCAGACAAGCTATCTGGTTACAACATTCAGCAAATATGCCTAACGCTAAAACAATTGAAAAAGGATACCATAAATTATTCTTGCCAGTTGTTGCATTTGCGTTTAGTGATAAACAAACATTTACTCGCAAGGTTGTTCGTAAGATTTCAGAACATATTGCTAGACATCGTACAGCTGACTTATGGAAAGAAATGCGTGGTAAACGCAGAGATCCACTAGGTCGTATCTATCGTGCAATTATTGAGCCAATCTGCTATGCAGTAGGCAAATTACAAGGATAATCATGGAGCCAATTTTAATAGGTGCAGGTGTTGGAGCTTTAACTTCAGCTGCCACAGGTCAAAATCCATTTACAGGTGCATTGCTTGGTGGTGCTACTGGCGGTGTGTTTGGTGGATCTGAAAGTTTGCTTGGTGGTAAAATTGCAGATGCTTTTGGAAAATCTGCTCTTGGCAATACGGTAGGTGGTGTTTCTAAAGGAATTGTAGCACCAATTGGCGAGGCAGCTAAAAATGTTTCATCTGTAGGCATTCAAGGTCTTGGACAAAGTGTTGCATCTAATATTGATAAAATTCCACTTGGTCAAATAGATGATTTTGCTGGAGCATTCAATGTTGGGCAAAGTTCATTGGGTAGCGGTATACCATTATCTACTGGTGATTTAGCTGGTGGTGCTGGGAATAATGTTCTTGGTGCAAATATGTCTAAGTTATTTAATTATACACCTCCTACAGCATTAGAAAAAATTCAAGGTGTTGGCACAGATGCATATTCATGGGCAAAAGATAATCCATTAAGTGCTGGTAATATTGGCCTTAAAGGTATTGAGTTGGCTAATCAACCACCTAAACCTGTAGACACATCTGGACAAAGACCTGTAAAACAAGGTTCATTTGAAGGTGGTGCTGGTATTCAAATGCCTACACCTGCAGCAACTGGTGTTTCACCAAGAATACTCCCAGCTCAACCTAATAAAACAGGTCAAATTGCATTAGATTCAGTAGTGCAAAGACATCCAGAACTCATTGAGTTATATCCAAATCTATTTGGAGGAAAATAATAATGGCTTTATTTGATGAATTACCAAATGTATTTTTAACGCAAAAACCAGAGTATTTACAAGGTTTATTAGGTGCTGAAAAATATAAACAACTAGAACAACAATCAAACATATCTGGACTTCTTAATACGTTTGTAAATTTTGTAGCTCAGCCTAAGAATCAAGGATATGGGTCAATTATTCCTTACGCTGCTAGATCATATTTGGCTGGTACTTCTGGTGCTCAAGGTGTTTATGATACAAAAACTAAAAATGTATTAGACGCACTTAACATTGCTAAGACTACTAAGCAAATTGAAATGGAAGGCATGACTGAATTAGATAAGCTAGTTTATAACAGAGCAAAACTTGCTGCAGTTGATCCTGAAAGTCCATATCTTAGTACTTATGATTCAGCTATTGCTCAAAAAGGTGGATTGTATGGCTCTAGTGTAGAAGGTGTGTCTTACAATATTCTTCTTAAGGGTACTGGTGATTCTGAAGCAGCTAAAGCGGTAAGAGCTAGTGCACCATATGCTATTGCATATCGTGAAGCATTTGCTCCTAAAACAGTTGTACAAACTGTGCAAGATCCTGTAACTGGTGTTACAAAACAAGTTCCTGTACAGGTTCAGCAAGCTGCTCCTCCTCCAAATATTTTACCTCCAATATATGGATATGATGGAAAAGCTAAAACAGCTGCAACAACTGCTGCCCCATCAACTACTGGAACTAGTGGCAATGTTACTTCAGATCCAACTGCATTAACACCACAACAAGCTACTACCTATAAAGAAAAAGTAGATCAAAGTATGTTGCTTAGAAGCACTATTCAAGCTCTTAAAGATGATATTAATAAAAATGGTATGCAGTTATTTGGTTTAGGTGGAAAAGGGTCTTATCAAGCATCACTATACGAAGATGCATTAACACAAATTCGTATTGCTGCTGAACTTGGTGTGCTTAACAAAGAAGATTTACCACGATTGATGAAAGCATTACCTAACCCAACTGATCTAGCTTCTTATATTAAAGGTGGTGGTAGTTCTAGTGCGGTCATGGGTGCTTTTAAAGCAATTGAAGATAGAAACGCAAGACAAATTGAATTTTATAATAACAAGTTAAATCCTAAACAAGAAAAGCCAGTAGGTGGTGGATTAATGCTTGATCTTGATGCTATAACAAAAGAGCTTAATAAAAGAAAAGGTGCAAAATAATGGACTTTTCAAAGTTTTCTACTAAAGACTTAGAATACCTTAAAGTACAAAAGCTAGATAAAGTATCTACAGATGGCCTTGCTGAATTACAAAGACAATTGTCTGGTGTTCCAGCTGATACAAGCGATAAGAGTATTCCTTATGACTTATTAATGTCACCAGCTGAATGGGAAAAAACAAATGCTGGAGCAACAATTCAACGTGAAAGACCAACTGAGCCAACTGTACAAAAGCCACAAACAACACTTGATAGAATTCCTATTCTTAGAGAAGCTGTAGGTGGATTTGATGCTGCATTGGCTGCTACTACACCATTAGTAACTGCTCCAGTAGGTGCTTATTATGGATTAGGTAGACAAGCTATTGGTGGTGTTACTGGTAATCAATATGCTCCTAGTGCTGAAGCAGCAATCATGAAGGGTATGGAAACAACTGCATATAGACCACAGACTGAAATTGGCCAAAAAGCAATGGAAGGTTTAGGTAATGTTTTAGAAACATCTAAACTTGCTCCAACCCCAACGATGGGAGTTGTGCCACAAAAAATACCAGCTAAAGGTTTATTTGGTGCTGACCCTAGATCATTAGAGTTTGGTGCTACACCAATTGATTTAAAAATTCCTTACACAGATATAAAACTTACAAAAGCTCCATTATATGTTCCTACAGTTAAATCTAATTTAATGAAACAATCAAAAGTGGATTTAGGTGCTGTACCAGAACAAGAATTTTTTCAACAACAAGCTACTAACCTTTTTAATCAAGCAAGAGATGAAGGCATTACATTAAAGAAAAATGTATTTCAAGCAACAATGAAAAACTTGCCAGCAAGATTAAGACAAGAAGGTTATACACCTAGTGGAAATTTCCCAGACGTTAATGCTGCAATTAAAGAATTAACTGCTGGAAAAATGCCTGTAGATTTTACAGAGCTACAATCATTACGCACAATGATTAAGAATGGTCAATCATCTGTTAATGCAAATGAAAGACGTATTTCTACAAGATTGTTAGATGAATTTGATGACTACATGGCCAATATGCCTGTAAGTAATATTAAGATTGGTAATAAAGAAGCTCTTAAAACATGGCAGGCAGCTCGTGATAGTTACGCTAAATTTAAGAAGTCTGAAATATTTACAGATATGTTGCAAGAAGCAGAACTTGATGTAAGTAAGTTTACACAATCTGGCCCAGAAAATTCATTGGCTAAACAAATGAGGCAATTAGCTAAGAATGAAAAGCGTATGCGTTTATTCTCTAAGGGTGAACAAGATGCAATTATTGAAGCAGCTAAAGGTACTGACCTAGTAAACACACTTAAGTTTGTAGGTAGATTTGCTCCAACATCAACCGTATCTCTAATACCAACACTAGCTATTGGAGCAAGTGATGTATTTACTGGCGGTGCATTTGCTGCTGGTACAGCTGCTGGTCGTATGGGTGCTACTAAAATGCGTGAAGGTGCTATTACAGACCTAGCTAGATTTATGAGAAGCGGCCAACCTAATAGATATGAAACTACACCTAGAAATATTAACCTAAGAACTACTGGTGCAGGATATGGTATTCCTCAAGGTTTATTATCAGACTATATGATTAACCCAGAAGAACAGCAAAGGTAAGAATGGACATGGTAAAGTCAGACGTAGAAGCACGTTTAAGTACGCATGAAGAAGTATGTGCATTAAGATATGAACAAATAAACGCTAGGCTTAAAAGATTAGAGCAAATACTTTTAGGCACAGCAGGATTTGTAATTGTATTTTTATTAACTCATAGGTTTATGTAAATATTATGCAAACATTTTATAAACTATTAAGTTGGTCATTAATTGTTTTACTTGTGTTATTTATGGTGCATAATGCACACGCTGATACAACTACTATTAACTATAAAGGTCAACCACCACCTAGTGCCATTAGCCCTTCTATAAGTGCTTTTAGTCAAGACGTTTGTTTAGTGCCTGTTAGTGGTTCTGTATCTAGTACATTGTTTGGCATAAGTGGTGGCTCTGGCTATAAAGACTTAAACTGTGAACGTATTAAATTAGCTAAAACTCTTAATGACTTAGGTCTTAAAGTTGCAGCAGTATCTATCTTATGTCAAGACGATAGAGTATTTGAGGCCATGATACAGTCAGGCTCACCATGTCCTATCAATGGTTCTATTGGTGATGCTGCTAAACGTGGCTGGTATGAACGTAACCCTTCTATCTTTAAGAAACTATATGGCGATACATACACGATACCGCTTGTTGCTGACGAGCCTATTATTACTTCTATCACTAACAAAGGCAAATAATGCTTATGCTTGGTATTGCAACTATACTCCAACACCTGAAGGCTATATGCTTCAAGGTTCTCTCGTATGTAATGGCATTGATCCAATCATTGCAATTAAAGATTATTGGTGCGTATCTTATAACCCAAGTGACCCAATATGTGGTGCGTATCAAGCTCCTGCTTGCTCAGACTTGGTTGAAAATCAAACCACAGCTTGCACGTTACCTCATTATAGCGGTGCTGTTAATCAAAGCAGGAACTTTAGTTGTTCTACAAACTCTTGGTCAGCTTGGACAGAAACTAGCAACAATTGCACACAAGATCCTCCAACGTGCCAAACAAGTGTTGAAACTAGACAACTAGCCTGTCAAGCAGACTATGTAGGTTCAGTTACAGAAACAAGAATGTCATCTTGTCCAGATCCTTATAATCCATCTATATGGGGTACTTGGATAGAAACATCTAATTCATGTGTTAAGAGTGCTACAAACGTTACTAACGTAGCTTCACCAGTTAGTCCTAGTAGTCCACTTAACCCTGTAAATAACCCACCTCCAGTTGCTGCACAGCCACCTCCTGCTGCACCAGAGGTTAATCCATTGGCCTCGCCACCACCACCTGATCCACCAAAAGTAGAGTCAGCTCCACCTAAGGTTGAACAACCAAAACAGGAAGCTAAAGGTGAGCCAAAGGCAAAAGAAGATAGTCCAAAAGATACACCAAAAGCAGAACAAAAAAGTGAGAGCAAAGAAAGTCCTAAACTTGACGTACCAAAGGGTAAAGAGCTTGTGCATGGATTTGGAATAGTACTTTCACTAGAAATACTTAACAGACCTATTATAAACCAAATTGAACTAACAGACGCTTTTAAATTTGATCAGGAACTTAATAATGACTTTGGAAAAAACGAAAACTTTAAACTTGAACTTCTCCAGCTCTCAACTCCTCAAGATGCTTTTATTGGTTCTGCCAATAGTAGCTGGAGGAGCTTACGCAGGCATAACTTTTTACAACAAGATGGTTACGGCAATTGAAGCTGTTGACAGTTTAGACTTAGCTCCTATAGAATCTAAAATTAATGGATTAGAAATACAGGTTAAAGCTATTAACGAAAGACAATACCAACTATCTGAGTCTATTATGAAAGCTAGTGAGAAATCTTCAGATGCTATTGCTAACTCTCGTGAAACTGCAGCTATGGTAAGTGGACTAAGAAAAGAATTAGAAGCTACTGTAAACGCTATGGATGACAAACTAAATACAGTTAAACGTTCAACTATGAATCCACTATCAAAATAATGTTTATTACAAAAGACTTTATATGTAAGCTATATGAAGGATTTGTATCATCACCAACATTTAAAAATTACGCAAAATATCCAGCATCAAGTAAAGTAAAATTTACCATTAAAAATACTCCAGAGGCTTATGGTGAATATAAGCCAGAAGAAAAAGAATTTAACTCTAAACACGAGATAATGATTTCTACTGGAAGATGTACATTTTTAGATACAGTATGTAAGACAATGTTACACGAGTTGATCCATATGGGTATATATATTAATGAGCCAAACTCTAAAAAATATTTATCTCATAATGGTGAGTTTAAAAGAATGCAAAATAAAGTAGCCAAAGAATTTGGCTTTGACCCAAAGGAGTTATAAATGTTTAGTATTATTTCAGGTATATTAGGTTTTGCTACTAGTGGGCTTCCAAGTCTATTAGGGTTCTTTCAGCAAAAAGGTGACCAAAAGCATGAACGTGAAATGGCCATGCTGCAAAATCAACAAGCATTGCTTATGGCTGAAAAAGGTTTTGTATCACAAGAAAAAATTGCAGCAATTGAATTAGAAGGAACATACGCAGAAACATACGCACAAGAACGTGAGGCATTGTATACACATGATGCCAAACTTGTAGAAGGTGCATCACAATGGGTAAAGACTTTAAATGCTTGTGTTAGACCATTTGTTGCATTTACTTTTGTAGGCTTACTTGTATTCGTTGATGTAGCTGGCTTTGTATGGGCAGTTAAGTCTACAGGTGGATTTACTCCAGAGTCTATGGATGCTATATTTTCTAGCGATGAGATGTCAATTGTAGCTTCTATTATTGGTTTCTACTTTGGTTCTAGAACTTGGGAAAAGAAACGTGAAAGCGTCTAAAGAAGCAATTAAGTTAATACGTCATCATGAAGGTGTAAGAAACAAACCATACCAATGCCCAGCAAAACTGTGGACAGTAGGAATTGGTCATTTAATAGGTGATGGTAAAACATTGCCAGCATCATGGAACAGAACTTTTACTAACGAGGAAATAGATGGAATTCTTAAATCAGACCTCAGTCGCTTTGAGCTGGGAATATCTAAGATGCTACCTAACGTGCAACTTAAACAACATGAATTTGACGCTATTCTTTCTTTCTGTTTCAATTTGGGGCTTGGTTGCTTTCAGAGAAGCACCATTCGTCAAGCATTATTACGAGGCGATAAAGAACAAGCTATGGAATCGCTAATGAAGTACTGTAGGGCTGGAGGCAAGATTTTGCGTGGCCTTGAGAACAGACGTAAAGATGAAAGAAGGCTCTTTGAAGGGTTATAATAAGTAATCTCAACACTAGAGAATACTTATGAAAATACTTTTACTTGATATTGAATGTGCTCCTAATTTAGCAACAGTATGGGGTATCTGGCAGCAGAACGTAGCATTGAATCAACTTCTTGAATCATCTTACACTTTATGTTATGCAGCTAAGTGGTATGGTGAATCAAAAATCATGTTTGACTCCATATATAAAACAGATCGTAAGACAATGTTAAAAAGCATTCATGCACTCATGGAAGAAGCTGACGTAATTGTTCACTATAATGGTTTAAGATTTGACATACCAATGCTAAACAAAGAATTTTTAGAAGCTGGTATGCATCCACCAAGCCCAGTAAAACACATTGATTTGTTAAGAGTAGTAAAAAGTAATTTTAGATTTGTATCAAATAAATTAGATTATGTTTCTCAGCGTTTAGGTCTTGGTAAAAAGACTGCACATGAAGGCCACGAACTATGGCTGAAGGTTATGAATAATGATCGTGCAGCATGGAAACGCATGGAAGAATATAATAAGAACGATGTAGTATTGCTTGAAAAATTATATAACAGGCTTAAGGGATGGATTAAACAACATCCTAACCATAACGCTTATAACGCAAATATTGTGTGTCCAAATTGCAGCTCACGCAAATTACACAAGCGTGGCGAAGTAAGGTCTAGAACATCCATATTCCAGAGGTATCAATGTCAAGGATGTGGTGCATGGTCAAGATCAAACATATCGCAAAAAATAAGTAAAGAATCTCTTATTAACATTTAAGGACTCGTATGTCTGGCGATATTCAAGCACTATGTAACAAAATTGTAGGTAAAACTATTGTCAGTTGCGAAGTAGATTTTGAATCTCAAACTATTTATCTTGAGTTTGATGATGGCAGTCTAGTGGAAATATCTGGCGATAATTTAGATGTGTACACAGAATTTCAAGAACTAGATGACTAAGGATAAAAATGCCAGAAGTTTTAAAATCACCAGACCAAAATGAGTTTCTTAGATTGCTATCTAAGTCGCTTCAAGGCGGAACGCAAATGCTTAATAATTTGCCTTCATCTTATTTTGCACCTCCAGCCATTAGACCATTTGTAAGTAATGAATCTAATAATTGGCTTGGAAACACTTTTGTTAAGCCTACCCAAACTTTAGCAGAAGATGCTTCTTATGGTATGCCATTATATAGTGGCAAAGGTATGACATTTAGACCAGACCCTAGATTTTTAGATGCTGCAGGCATTATTCCATCATTAAAACCAATAGGAAGTATTGCAAATATTGCAGGAAAAACTGTTGCCAAAGAGCTTGCAAGACAAGTTGAAACAAATACAGGATTGCTAGGTAAATATACAATAGATCCCAGAGCATACATACACCTTCCCAATACACCATTAAATCCTAATGAATTAGTAGGTACTAGATTTGATCGTGAAAGTATTGGTGGGCTTGCAAACAAGAAAAAAATTAATCTTGAAGATTATAGAGGTGCAAGCATTGTTCCAATGCCATATGACTTATCAAGTAGAAATTATAAAATTACTAATGTGTCAGATGTTCAATTGCCAAATGAAATTATTACACATGGTGGACAAGATTACGCAAGAGATATTAAGCATATTAATGAAGGTGTGATTGGTGCATCAAACGCTGGTATAGCAGATCGTATTAAAACAAGAGCTGATATAGCTAAACAAGAAAATTTAGCTAAAGGTGGTACTGGACAAGTATTGCTTATGCCAACAACTATGGGGGCAGGATCTGAAAACTTTTCTGTTCAACCAACGCAAGTATTTTTAGGCTTATTAGATGTATCTAAACCTAGCAAAGCTGCAATTAAAGAATTAGATAATAGCATTAGAACATTTAAAGAAGCTACTGGTGTAGGCGAGCAAAGACGTATTATTCAACCATATAAAAACTTTTCTGGAGTAATGACTGAAGAAGGTAGAAATCAATTATTGACTGGTCAAAATATTGAAGGTACTGCTGGTAATTTGCGTAAAGCATTTGCTGATCGTATGGCAATGAAACAAAATCAAGAAAAATTTAAATATAATATTGAAGATGTAATTGCATCTATACAAGATCCATCTTTGCGTGGTGTTCCAAAAGGATATGCTGGCAATACTGTACTAAGTGTTAATCCAGAAGGTATGAAACTTATTCCAACAAATAAACCAACTTATAATACAGATTTTACTGGTAAATTTGAAGGATCACTTGGATATAATGCTCCATTAGAAATATTAATGATGGATCGTTATAATGATATAGCAAAAACATTTCATGGTAAAAAATCTGATTTACGCAATATGACTATTGGTGCATTAGAAAAACGTAAATCTGGAATTTCATCAATGGTTGATGATGCAATGTTAGAAAGAATGTATCAATATCAATTAGATCAAAAGAAAAAAGGTTTATTGTAATGGACAATAATTACGATCTATTAAAAAAATTAGGGTTAAGTGTTGCTCGTGGTGTTCCTCAACTTGCTACAGGATTTGTAGATTTAGCTGCATTGCCATTAACAATGACAGGCATAAGAAAACCAGAGCAAATATTTGGATCTACTGCATACTTAACAGATAAAGGTTTGTTACCACAACCACAAACAGGTTTATTAAATCAAAGTACAGAATTAGCATCATCTATGTTAAATCCTGCAGCTGCTGCTAAAGGTGGTTTAGGCCTTGCTGGAATAATGATTGGTAAAGGAGCTAAAACTTGGGATGCTGTTAAAGCTGCACAAGCTGAAGAAATGTTAGCTAAAGGTGCTGATCCAAAAGAAGTTTGGTCTTTACTAGGTACTGGAAGAGCTACATGGGATAACCAATTAAGACAAGAAATAAGTGACGATGCTGCTAAATTTAAATATCAACCTATATATGATATTAGATCTCTTCCAAGAAATGAATATAACAAACTTGGTGATTTTTTAGATCATCCACAATTATATGCAGCACATCCAGAATTAAGAGAAACAAAAGTTGAATTTGAACCAAAACCATTTAAAGATAAAAAAGGTAATCCTAATATTTTAGGTGCGTCTTATAATAATCCACTAGATAGAGTAAGGCTTGAAATATTTCCTCCAAATTATAGCTTTGAAAATAATATTGATCCAAAAGACTTGCAAAACATTTTAAATAATACGTTACATGAAACAAATCATGCTGTTCAATTTAGAAATGATTTTGGTAGAGGTGGATCTTCTTCATTATTTCCACAAAGTTCTGCAGATAAAAAATTAACAAATCAAATTAAACAAGCAAATGCATTACATATTTTAACTGAAAAACATGGTGTACCTTTAGATAAATTACCAGATACATTTAATAGAGTTACTGGTAAAAAATTAGTTAAAGGTTCTATGGATTTATTTGGCCAATATGATAGAAGTCAGCTTAAAACTATATATAACGATATTGCAAATCAAGATATTAGAAAATATAAACGAATTGGCGGTGAAGCTGAAGCAAGATTAGTTGAAAGAAGGCAGCCATTAACAGAACAACAAAGACTTGAAACATACCCATTTCAATATTTACAAGGTAACCCATTAACGCTAGATTACCCTACAAATGAATTAGTAAATAGAAATACTAGTGGTACAATTGAAAATTTTGATTTACTAAACAGTAAACTTTGGAAGAATTAATCTTCGTCAGCAAACCTTTGTAAAAGTGCTTCATGTTTAGGATCAACTTCCTCATCTTCTTCAATCACTTGTTGTAGCAGCCAGTTTTTATAAACATCTGCCTTTTCCATATCTTGAACTAAATTACCTTTAAAAGATGATCTTAAAGTATATTTAATAATATTACCTTTTAAATATCCAATAAATTCTTCTTTTGTAAGTTTAGCTTCAATTATATCAATTACTTCTATGCCTCCTACAGTATAGTGTTTTGGAGCTACTACATTGTTATCGTTCATACTTACCCCCTAATAAACATTAAATTAATCATTTCATATGTACCATATGCCATCCAAAATATGCTACCTATGACTATTGCCCATACTACCCAATCAATTACTTTTCCCATCAAATCCATTTACCATATTCCCTGCCAACTTTAACAGATACATAAGTTCTATTCTTAAATCGTTTATCTAATTCGTTACTATAAGTCCACTTTGGCAAAGTAAAATATCCTTGACTTTCCAAGTATTTCAATCTAGTCCTATTAGTGGCACACCCTTGAATGATGTCTTTAATGCTGCAATCTTTATTGTTTTGTATATAATTGACAATAAATTTGGCCTGCCTTGCATCATCTAATTTGGTGTACACAATTCACTCCTAATATACTTTAAAATACCATAATTATAACCACGCATTGTACACTCAATTAGCGTATAGTCAAGTAGTAATTCATCTATACGTCTACGATTGTATGCACTATGAAACTCTATAAGAAAAACTACAGGAAAGTGCACTAGGTTTTCAAGTATCTCAATCTCTGCACCCTCTGTATCAATTTTAATGATGTCACACGCTGGAAGATGTTTGGCTGACATTACCTTAACTATCTCACCTTCTTTGGCCTGTTCCTCACCTGCAAACATACTAGCCTCACCACAGTTATGAAGGCCATAATACATCTGACGTTCACCATCATCCTTGCCTATAGCAAAGTTTCTAATAGCTATATCTGTGCCTGCTGTATTTTGTCTTAACAGGTTATAGTTTTCTTTTATAGGCTCATAGCAATCTATCTTTGGCTTATCAAAGTACTCATGTGCCCAGACTGCAAATCCACCTACGTTAGCACCAATATCTATAATGTATGGTTCTTTCATAGCACCAATAGCATATTCACCTTGAAATATTTTTCCTACATGACTAATCATGTTATTAGGAATAATCATACAAGCCTGCCACTAAACTGATAAGTTCCTGTGTGGCCTAATTGTGCCCATGCTGCACCCCATACCTTGATACCATTATCACGAGCTAGTTTACAAAAATGATAATCTTCACTTAATAAATGATTTTGATCATCTATACTAGTGGCAAAGTATTCTGTTATCTTGTCACCTAAATCAGAGTTATCATTTACATCACTCATATTGTGTGTATAAGATGGGCACTTGTCTTTTAGCTTATCAAACACTTCACGCTTAATTAACATAAAGCCTGT
>Ga0181346_1000779_pt1 | contig 14086 bp, 8 predicted proteins | sample Su13VDMM15DN_FD_130100 | JGI IMG/M metagenome (GOLD analysis project Ga0181346, IMG submission 130100) | Freshwater viral communities from Lake Michigan, USA - Su13.VD.MM15.D.N | ecosystem: Environmental > Aquatic > Freshwater > Lake | place: USA: Michigan | collected 2013-07-15 | reverse complement strand
TGATGGCTGACGACGTAAAAGTTGGCTACCCCGAGATGGTATTTACAATGCCTGATGGATATGACGCTGTAAACTACGCCGGCCTAGGCATTGAAATGGTGGAGGTTTAATATGGGTTTCGCATCAGGATTCCAAGTTGGAGCACAAGCAGTTGAGCGCGGTCTTAAGATGCGCGAAGAAGATAGACTAAAAGAGCAACTGGCTAAAGCCTATGCACAACCAGAAACATTTACCGACTACACACCAGAGCAGGTAAAAGAAATTCAACGTTTGCAGTCTACAGGAGCTTACGACGTTGAAGCTATGCCCGGTGCCCAAGGTCAAACTCCTACACTTCGTTACACACCAAGACAAGGTTTAGATTTGCAAGGCGACATGCCTGCACCTCCTACCGACTTTGCTCCTCAGCAAGTTCAACGATATGGCGGTCAAACCGTTGCGGGTCAATTTGATCCTACCAAACTGCAAGGTTTGCAGATGCGAGAAGCGGCTAGAGCTATTGGTGCTAGCGGTGATCCTGTTCGTGCGGCGCAACTCATAGCTGAAGCAAATCGATTAGACCGTGAAGCTATTGAAGCACCTTTACGTCAAAAAGGGTTAGAACAACAATTAGCCCTTGGTGGCGAACAACTGACTACTGCTCAAAGAACTAATCAACTTGCCATCGGCAATCAAAACGCACAGAACGCGCTAGCTGAAATGCGGGCAAGTAATCAGCCAATTACCTCTCAAACTCTTGCGCAACTTGCAAAAGATAATAAAGCAGACTACAACACACTACTCGCAAGTGAATTAAACCAGATTGGATTTACCCAGAAAACTGCGGAAGTGGAGATGAAAGCTCTTTCTCGTGACTGGAGTAAAGCTGTTCTTGGCGGCGCGCCAACTATTAACAAGTTTCTTGCATCAAAGTTTGACCCAGACAAAACCGACAACATTACGCCTGAACTTGTACAAACTAAAAACGGCTTTGTTGTCATGTACGGCAAAAACGTTCTTAGCGAATACGGCACGCACAAAGACCTCAATACTCTTGCAGCTCAAGTTAACGGGATGATTAACGACGACCCCCTAGGTACGTTAAAAACCCTTGCGGCTGTTAAAGCATCTAACGCAGCAGCAGCTACTAGCGAAGCTGAACTTGGCCTTATTCCCGAAAAGAAAAAAATGTATGGCGCGCAAGCAAACTACTACAACACACGCGGCAACATGGAAAAGATGGGCGCAACTCAGTACTTCACTGGCGATGACGGCAACTTGTATGCTAATACACCAGTGTTTAGAAAAGACGGCACACTTGAGTTTCAGTCTACAAAAGTAAACCCTGAAAATGTTAAATTCCAAAAGCCCGGCACCGAAGGCAAAGACATGAAGCCTGGTAAAGTTGCTGAAGAAGGCGAGAAAGCTACCATTGGCGGCCAGTTGCGTATTTCTGACGGCCTTGGCAACTGGGTACCTGCGGGCCCAAACGGTAAACCTCTCGGCGTCCTACCATCCGATCGAGCTAAGTTCTTGGAAAAAGCAAACATTCCAACTAACATGATTCCACAAATTCCTTGGAATACCAACGGTACTGAAGTAATGTTTGGTAGTAAAGCTTACGAAGTAAATAACCCAGCGGACATGAAAGAACTTAAGGCTGATTACAAACGCCTTGGAGCAAATACTATTGCTGTAGAAGAAGGGCAGAGAAATATCCCCGGCAGAAATACAGGTTTGTTTGCAGTAGGACAACCATATGATCCATATGGCGCTAGCCAACGTCCACGCATGGGAGCAACTCAAGCCGAGATTGATGCATTTAATGCACAAAAAGCATTGCAAGCCCGCAACCGAGCAATTGCTCAACGACAAACTGATCTATACAACACGCAGCAACTCGGGTTAGAATAAGTAATATTATTGAGGGTTTGCTATGGCACGGATTCTTTCGCAAGAAGAGATAGACGCACAATTTAGAGGCGGCTTTCGTGCTGAAGTAGCACCAGCTGGGTTAGGTACTCGGTTTGGCGCAGCAATTGATCGTTCTCAGGCAGGGTTGCTCGGTGTTGGTGAAGCAGTTGGATTGCCTTTGGGTGATCTTCGCCGTCAAAATCAATTTCAACAAGAACAATCAATGCAGCGGTATTTTGGGGATAACCCTAATGAACCGCAATCTTACAAAGATGTTGAAGGTGTTGGCTCGGCATTGCGTTATGCCCGTGGCCTAGCCATTGATTCATCTCCCGAACTTATAACAAGTTTAGCTACTGGTGGTGCTGGCGCTTTAATGGGCCTTGGTACTGCGGGTCGTATTGGTTTAGCTGCTGCTGCAAATTACCCGTCTGCTGTAGGCGACATTCTTCAAAACCAACGACAAGAAGCTGGTCAAACTAACTTTGGCGTGGCTGGCTTATTGGGCGTCCCCTATGCCGCTGCCGATTTAGTTGGTCTTGATGCTGCTTTAGCTAGTGGCCGCATGGCTCGCACTGGTATCCGTCGCCTTGACGAAATGCAGGGTGTGCGTGGTGGGCTCGCTCGCACTGGTGCTAACGTTGCCATGAATGCGCCAATCGAAGGTGCAAGCGAAACATTCCAAGAACTGGTAAACCAAGCTGGACGCATGGCGGTAAACCCTCGCCAGACTTTGTTTAACCCCGAAGCCAATGAACGTTACTTAGAGTCTTTTATTGGTGGTGCCACATTGGGTGGTGCAGCTTCTGGCGTTCTAGGTGGCTGGCGTCGTAGTGAACAGTACCAGCCTCCCGAACAAGAAACCGATCTTTTAAGTGGTAAAAAACCACAAGCACCAGCGCCGCAGCAATATGGTTTAGTTACACAGCCAGAACCACTACAGCAACGAATTGACCAACAGTTAGGTATTGGCGCTCGCACTACACCTAAAGATTACGCAAAACAATTTGCGGCTGCTTATGATGAACCTAGCGGCCAATATGCTACTGACCCCGTAACAGGTCTTGAAAAACAATTGTCTGTTGGTGAATATCAGCAGATGAGTAACGCATCTTTAGATTTAACAGAATCTAAGCCTGCTGAAGCGGCGGCTGCTACGGCGGCTATTGCCAAGATTGAACGCGATCCCAAAGATTTGTTTATTCGGGACACGCTTAAAGTTATCCCCAATCAGTACAGCCGACAGTTGTTTGACATTATGGCTGAAAGCGGAGTTGACCCTCAGTCCGACCTCATGGCTCCTATTTGGAACTATGCCGCACAGAAGTACATGGGAAAAGGCCGATACGAAAAAGCTGTCCAGTTAATGGACGAAGCTATTATTAATGCACGCAAGGGAGCACCAAGTGGCATACCAACTTCAACTGGATTGGGAACTGCAGGAGGCATGGGAGTCGGGGGCGCTGTCGTTCCGGGAGCTTTGGGAACTGCAGGATCAGCTTCTCCTGTCCAAGGAACAGTTGGTGGAACTGCCGCCGGAACTGGAGCCTCAGTTCAACAAGCTGGTGTTCTTCCAGACACCGGCGGTCAACCATCTACCACTGTAACGCCTACTGATCTTACAACCCCTCCCGCGTCTACATCTAAGTTTAGACGTGCTCCTAAACCCATGACTGTATTGGAAGCAGCGGAAGCCGCTAAAGCCGCTCAAGGCCAGCAAACATCGCAAGCACCCGCCCCTGCCCAACCAGTTGTAGACGAACGTCAAGTTTTGTTGCAAAGAATCTTTGGTGAGCGTAACGGCGATATTATCTTTGATGTTATTGGCATGGGTATGTCTGAGCCTGATGCTGCTGCCAAGTATGGTTTGAAGCGTTCTTCTATACAGAAGATTGCAGGCGCTACAGGCGCTGAAGCTCGTGCCGCTCGCGTTGCGCAAGCCAGAACCGAATTGGGTCTAACAGATGAGCAGATTAAAAACGCATTTACGCCACTTGAACAAGATGTAACAGGTTCAGCCGTTGAGCGTGAGATTTTTGGGCAAAATCAACCGTCAGCAATTAGTGAAAGTGAAGCTATTGAGGGCGGCTTAGAAAATATTGTAAACACTGCTGGTGCTGGTACTTCTGAAGTTGAAGGCTTTACTAAGCTCCAAAAAGAAATTGATGCCACACTAGAAGCCTTGGCTGCTGAGACTGATGAAGCCAAACTGAAAGAGCTCAATGCTAAATTGGCAGAACAACTTGTCAAAGTTCGCGCCGTTGAAAAACGCGCTCAAGCAGCAGTCAAAGAAACTGCTGGTTTGGGAGACACGGATGGTGAAGTTGATTTAGTTGCAGCAGCTAAAGAGGCCGAGCCAGAATCAATTTCTGTTAACAATGCTGATGAAGCCAAAAAAGCTGAAGCTGAAAAACTTCGTGCTAAGGCCGCTGCTAAACGCGCTGCTGACCGCAAAGGTTTTGAAGTTGGCGACACTGTAGTAAACCCCAAGTTGGGTACTGGGATTGTTAGAAGTTTTTCTGGCGACGGAGATGCAACTACCGTAACCGTAGATTTTCAAAGCGGTCAAACAAAAGAGCTGTCTGTCCAGATGGCTAAACTGGAGAAAACAAATGCCGTTCAAGTCACAAGCACAGCGCTCGTACCTGTTCAGTCAGAAACCAAAGGTGGCAAAGGAGTGGGCGGCCAAGTACGGCGTGCCGAAAAACCTGCCAGCGAAGGTCAAACCCAAGGCCAAGCCAAAGAGCAAATAGATAGAGGCAAAGCCCTGTGGGAAAGCCTTTCTGCCAAGACACCCGGCTTAGTTCCGTATGAGCAGTTAAATAAACTAGAGCAGGATTACCTTACCGACTTGGCTGTTCGCACTAATGGTAAACCCGTAGTTGCTAAAGAAATGGGATTGCAGCAGTTGCTGACCATTGAGCCAATCACCATCGAAGGTGAAACTCGCATCATTGATGAGCAGGTTACCCAACAGGTTGCCGCGCTGCCAGCGCCTCAGGTTGATCGTCTTGAAAAGCACTATGGCGAGAAGCGTGACAGCGCTGAGTTCTTACGCAAAGTCCAAGAGGACATTACCAAGTATGTAACTCAAGGTGCAGAAGCTGTTGCAGGTGCTATCCGTAGCATCATCAAAGCAATGGCCGAAGGCGTACTTGCCATGGGTATTGTGTTTAACCCGAACATTACCAAAGATGCGTTTACTCTCAACGTTGAAAAAACTTTCCAACAGACCATTGAAGTAACGCAAGCAGTGCCTGCTGCAGCCAAAGCCCAAATGTCACCGACTGCTCAAAGCGTGTATGAAGCCATGGCTCCTGTGGCAATGAAGTCTGGTAAGTGGTTTATGGTTGCCGACAAGCCAAACGGCATGCTGCATATCTTTAAAGAAGATGGCTCACACGCTTTGTCTGACCCTACGCTGTACGGCAAAGATACTGGTGACGTGATGGAAGCTGTGTCTTCTCTAAAAGGCGGCGCAAAAATTACCCCTGCTGGTAAATTTACTCTTAAAGCTAGGCCATCTACGTACGCTGGCGGCCAAGAGTTAATATTGGTTGAGTCTAAAGACTACACGGGCTACATTGCCATCCACGCTGCAGACACTAGCGACGCATCTGAAAACCGTTTAGGTCGATTAGATACTCCTACCGCAGCAGACAACCGTGTTAGCTATGGCTGTATCAATACCAAGCATGACACCTTTATTAACGAGATTGCTCCCAACATCGCCAATCTTGATGGCGGTATGGTTTTTGTCGTGCCTGATGCACAAGAACAAGCAGCTCAGATGTTTGCTGCTGAGACTCGCACAGAGACCCGTACTGAAGATGGCCAAGGCGCTAAAGGCGTTGCAGCTGCTGATGTAGTGGGTAAAGAAGAAACTATTGATGTAGCGGTTAACCGCGTTTTACGTCTTACTAAAGGCGACACAGTTGAAGTTACTGCCGGAACATTAAAGTTTGATGGCCAAATTACTGACGAGGCTAGCCTGCGCAGATTTCCCGGCGTTGAAAGTGCGCTAAGTCATTATGAAAACAACAATCTTCGCCAAGTAATTGATGACGTTGAGTTGTGGATGGTTGCCCCAGACACTGTTGACTTTGACGCTGCCATTATGATGGTGGACGGTAAACAGACTTTGGCAGTACGTTCTGGCATGCTGGTTAATTCTGATGCAGCTAATTGGGCTATCCACCATGAACTGGGCCACATTGCAGATGCTGCGTTTACAACAGGCGGTATTTTTTCTGGCTTGCCTGAGTTTAATCTGACTATTCAAAAAGGTGTTATTAAACCTATGGGTTCTGTGGTGTCGGAAGTTATGACTCACATGGCTCAAAATCCAAATTCAGACTTTACAAGGTCTATGGGCTACCCCCTCGATCACAGTCGAAACGACACTAAGAATATGAGTGCTGACGAGACTCGCATGGAAGTCTTTGCGCAGCTTTGGGCTTTTTACAACACCCGCGAAGGCAATGCCTATTTGGCAGATAACCTGCCAACTACTTACGATTTTATGGAGGCTAGTGATGAAACCGCAAAACAAAACAAAGGTGGCGCAGATGCTCAAACGGGCGCAGCAACTACAGCAGAATCCTCGCAAGTTCAAGCCTATCGTGGAACCCAAAGGATCACTTCAGCCGTTCCGTATGGAAACGCCCCAGACTCGTTAATGGGCATGGGGAAAGCCCCCAAATCCTACGAAGAATCAAAGTACAAAAAAGAAATTACCGTCAAGGTAACATTCCCGGGCGATGCGCCTTTTACAGATGGTATGCGCGGTTTAAATGTCAGCCACGCTTTGGAGCGTGCACGGCGCAATTGGGACGGCGCAAAGATTGATTTAGTGTCGGCGACGGCGTTTCAGCCAGCAATTTTAAGAATGGCAAGGCCAAGCCAAGGCGTAATTCAGCGTAACATTTCCAAGTTGCCTAGAGCTGCGCAGCAACCTGCGCGTCTGTCCTTGGGTGCTATTGGTGATGCAGTTAACAAAGGCTTAGACTACGTTGTATTTACCAGCGACTTGGTTGACCGTGCTACTAAGTCAGGCGTTAGTTCTGCTAAAAAGTTTGTAGACTTAGTTGGCAAAAGTAAATCCGAAGCCCGTGAAAATGAGATTGCCGTTGAGAAAATCTCTGACATGTACGCCCTTGTTCCTGAAAAGGATCGCGGCACTGGCGATGGAAGCGTAAACCGTTTCTTGTTTGACTCTACACGCGAAGGCAAGTGGGGTTATGGTAAGTACCGCAACGACGACATGGGCGCTAGGTTTGATGCTTTGTCTCCTGAGTCACAGGCTTATGTAGAAGCTGTCTTTGCCCATGGCAGTGACATGTTGGCCAAGAAAAAGAAACTTGTGTTGGATTCAACCAACAGTGAGTACGATGCCATGATTGCCGCTGCCAAAGCAGACGGTGATACAGCAAACGAAGTTAAGTTGACAAAAGAAAAAGAAGCTACGCTTAAGCGCTTCCAGACCTTGTTCAAGATTCGTGACGGTATTCCATATGCGCCAATCAAGCGTAACGGTAGCCATGTGGTTATTGCCAAGTCTAAAGCGTACTTGGCTGCTGAAGCTGCAGATGACAAAAAGAAAATCACTGAGTTAGAAAGCAATAGCGATCACTACCACGTCAGCTTTACAGATGGCAAGTGGGAGGCACGTACGCTCCAGCAAGACTTAAACGATCAAGGTTTCTTTGACGACGTGCAGATTGCCGAGCGCGATACCGTTATTGATGAGATGTTTAGTGGCCATTCAGCATTGCGTGAACTGACTAAAATGCGTTCTCGTGTTGATGCGCAAGCGAAAGACGGCGATAAGTCTTCGTCTAAAATGCTGAGCCTAATTAGTCAAATGTACTTGGAGGCGTTAGCAGAGGGTAGTGCTCGCAAATCTGAGATGCGTCGTCGTGGTGTAGCTGGTGAAGTGGACATGATCCGCTCGTTTGCCCAGCAGGGTCGTGCTGATGCTAACTTTATGGCGTCTGTTAAGTACAACCCACAAGTCCAAGATGCGTTGCAGGAGATGCGCAACCAAGTCAAAAAAGGCGACCGTGAACGCAAGTCAGAAATCTTTAACGAATTGGCTAAGCGCTACGTTCAGTCTTTAGACTACAGCCCCAATCCATGGTTAAACAAATTAACTCGCATGTCGTCTTTGTACTACTTGGCTACCAGCCCAGCGTACTACTTACAGAATTTGACCCAGCCGTGGATGATGTCAGTTCCTGCTATGGCCGGCAAGCACAATTACAGCCAAGCGTCGACTGCGTTATTTAAAGCATACACCGAACTCGGTGGGGTGATGAAGTCGGCTAAGTTGCTAAAACAACAGTTTGACTTTAACAAAGTGCCATCCGATGTGCGCGATGCCATTAAAGAATTAGTCAATCGTGGCAAGATTGACATTGGATTAGACACCGAGATGGGTGAATTTAAAGTTGAAGGCGACGGCTACTTTGCTGGCAAGATCAGCGCTGCTGACAAAGCCTTGCGTTTGGCTGTGCAAAAAGTTGAATCTATCAACCGCTTGTCTACTGCCATGGCTGCTTATCGCTTGGAGTTATCTAAGACAGGCAACAAAGAAGCTGCCATTAACTACGCTGACAGAATCCTTACAGAGACCCACGGTGACTACACTAGCTTTAACGCCCCTCGCGCTTTTAATACTGGCGTAGGTAAAGTAGCATTGCAATTCCGCAAGTTTCAGCTAATCCAATTATCTTTCTATGCAAAACTTATTCGCGATGCGTTAAGTGGCGCTGATCGTGCAGCTGCACTAAAAACTTTGTCGTACTCTCTTGGCCATACGGCTTTGTTAGCAGGTGCTACAGGTATACCGGGTTATGCAGCTATTGCATGGGCAATCAACGCAGTGCTAGGCGACGAAGATGAACCGTACGATATTACTAGCGAAATTCGCAAAGCTATTGGTGACGAGCAAGTTGCTAACTTAATTTTGCGTGGAGCTCCAACACTGATAGGTGCTGATATTTCAGGCAAAGTAGGTGCAGGAAACATGTTGTCTATCATGCCATTTAGTCAGGCTGACCTAAGCACCACTGCCGGTAGAGCCGAAGCTTTTGGTACGCTAATCGGGGGCGCTTCTCTCGGCATGGTCTCAAGAATGATTGATGGTTTAGGCTTGATGATGAGTGGTGATTGGCATCGCGGTATTGAGCAAACTATGCCCAAGGGTGTGTCTGACGCCATGAAAGCGTACCGCATTGCCAATGAAGGCATGACTCGCCGTAACGGTGATATTATTCTTCCGCCTGACGAAGTGTCAGCTATGGATACCCTCTTCCAAGCAATTGGTGTTCAACCAGTGAAGCAGACTGTTGCTTACGAACGTCAAACGTTGATGAAAGAAACAACGCAAAACTTTACTGAGCGCACGACAAAAATCAAAAATGATTATGTCAAGGCAGCTCGTGCTGGTGATTCTGAAGCCCAAGGGGAGGCACGCGAAGCGTGGAAATCTTTACAGGAAGCTAAGAGAAGAAACGGCGTAAACACAACGCCTTTGTCTGAGTTACTTAGAGCTCCAGCCGAACAGAAGAAACGTGAAAAAATGACAGTCGGTGGTGTACAGTACACCAAAGGAAATCGTAAACTAGCTGAAGAAATCGCAGGAGAATAGTATGGCTAAATCACCAGCATGGCAGCGTAAAGAAGGTAAATCTGAAAAAGGGGGCTTGAACGCCAAGGGGCGAGCCTCTTACAATAAAGCCAATCCCGGGAAGCCGGGACTCAAGGCCCCTCAACCTGAGGGTGGCCCACGACGTGACTCATTCTGTGCCCGCATGGAAGGCATGAAAGAGAAACTGACCAGTGCAAAAACTGCTAACGACCCAAACAGTCGTATCAATAAATCACTACGTGCTTGGAAGTGCTAACATGGCTACCAAAAGTAAATCTACTGTCAATGCTGCTGGCAATTACACGAAGCCCGAACTGCGCAAGCGGATTGTGTCTCAGGTAAAGTCTGCAGCAACGCAAGGCACTGGCGCAGGTCAGTGGTCAGCACGTAAGGCTCAGCTTGTTGCCAAGAAGTACAAGGCAGCGGGCGGGGGGTACAGAGATTGAAAGCGCCTCAAAAATCATTGAAGGATTGGGGCGACCAAAAATGGAGAACCAAAAGTGGTAAACGCTCTTCTGACACAGGTGAAAGATACCTTCCAAGTGCTGCGATTAAAAGTCTCAGTCCAAGTGAGTATGCTGCGACAACGCGTGCAAAACGTGCTGGCAAGGCTGCGGGAAAACAATTCGTAGCGCAACCCAAAAAGATCGCTGCAAAAACTGCAAACTATCGTTAAATTTAATTGGAGATTATTATGTACGGTATGAAAATGAACCCGTTTGGTAAGGGCGAGTCCAAGAAAATGGAAGCCAAAGAGAAAAAGATGGCTCCTACCAAAAAGGCTTACGCAGCTATGGAAAAAAAGCGCGAAGGTAAAAAATCAACCTCTAAGATGAAGTGAGCACATCATGAAAGAAATGCCAATGCGTGGTGGCCGCACAGCCACAAACAAAGCCAAAAAATCTGCGCCATTTAAACCATGTGCCGGATGCCCTAGTCCCGCTAAATGCTCCAAGATGGGCATGTGCGCGATGAAAGCTAAAGCTAAATAAACTTCGGAAGCTTCGGCTTCCATTTGTTTGTCACAAAAACAGGGCATGATGAGGTATGAACTACCGCGTTGTCCCTGTCGATATTCGCCAGCCTAAGGTGGTGCAGCTACTTATTTGGTTGCAGAAAGTATGTCTTCCTGCGGACAAAGTTTACCCAATTGCAAAAGGCTACTGGTATGTCGTTTACACACAGGATGGTCAAGCTGCTGGGTTTGCTGGTATTGTTCCCTCTGCTCGTTGGTCTGATACCATGTATCTTTGTCGGGCAGGTGTTGTACTCTCTCATCGTGGACGCGGGCTTCAGAAAAAACTTATTAGGGCGCGTATTCGCAAGGCCAAAGCATTAGGTATGAATTGGGTCATCTCTGATACCCACCAAAATCCTGCATCCGCAAACAGTTTAATAGCTATAGGTTTCAAAATGTTCGAGCCATCTCAACCTTGGGGTTTCAAAACGGCACTGTACTGGAAGTACAAGATTAAGCATGCCGTATAAAGACCCAAAAGTTAAATCGGAAAAACAGAAAACGTACGCAAGTACGTACTACGCTAACAATAAACCAACCATAATTGCGGCAAGTAAAGCCTCAGCCAAGGCATATAAAGATAAGTGGCGTAGCTTTAAAGCTACATTATCCTGCGTAAAATGCGGGCAAGATCACCCTGCTACGTTTGACTTCCACCACGTAGACAGCAGCACCAAAGAAGAATCAATTAACAAGCTGCTCAAGAACCGAGCGTTTAAGCGGGCTATGGAAGAAGTCAAGAAGTGCGTTGTGCTCTGCGCCAACTGCCACCGCATACATCACCACGATGAACGTATGGCTAAAAAGGCCAAAAAGAAAAAAAGCGCTGAAGCTCCCTAGTATAAAAAAACCCCCGGTTTTTACGCCGGGGGTTGGTCTTTTCAACCACGAAAAGGAGCTAGTCATGGCAACCAGCAGCGCAATCATACATCCCCTACAGCATCTCCGTCAAATTGATTTGAAACCAATGTTAGCGCAGGGGCTACTGCATCTTTGTCTAGCTTGTTTGTATCTACAAAAATACAGCGTTGTTGAATGACTGGGTAATCAGTTCCTCGAGTCAACGTAAACTTCTCACCCTGCTTCAGTAGTGCGCCCTCCTGCTGTAAGCTGCTTAGCATGGCGTGGAAGTCAATACGGTTCTTCATACACCAGTCGCGTACTTCTTTCTGCGACAACATCAAATGCCCAGCATGTTCTTTATGATTTAGAGTGCCGAGTACAAAACGACCTGCTACATCTCCAAACACACGATTGCGTGGCGTCTCAGGGCCCCTACCATCGCGCTTATCACGGTACTCGCTAGTGACAACAATTCTTGGATTGAGGTGACTAATCATGCGTGAGAACGCATCGTCAGACGATATAGCGTTTGTTTCCATCACAGAGTCAGCAAGTTCAGTGATTAGAGTACCTGTAAATGCATACAGTTCTTGCAGATCAAATTGGATGATGCCTAACTTCTTTGCTATCTGAGCAACAACCATGGTACATGCACTGTGAGCACGGTAAAAACGATACTTGGGACTTGGCAATAGTTTAGTAAAGCGTGTCAGCATGTCCTCCATGGCTTTGGCTACCGACGCTTCGTTCTCTAACATGTACTTAATAATGGCTGCACCCGCATGACCACTGTTCTGCGTCATCTGTTTAATATGCTCTGCTGCCACAATAGCTGATGCTGCGTTCCAAGCGTCGTCACCTTCTTTACCCTCGGGGTATTCAGCGCGATCAGTTAGTACAAGTGGTTGATAGCGGTCAATGTTGACTTGGATTAAACGAACAGCTTCAGCTTGGGAGTTAGCTTGATTAGCAGCAAGCAGTCCGTGGAAGTCTTTGTTGCCAGTTACATAAACATTGAGCCGCCATTCAGATGACTTGGCAAAAACTACATTGCCGCCTTTGGAAGTCATGCGAATTTTGTCTTGGCCATTCGATACGCCGTACGCTACATCACTAAAAGTTGCAGGGTCTATGCCGGTAAGTTCATCCACCAACACAGGAATGTTGTTGAACACGCCAAGGGTCGCCCACAAAGCGTTTGTCGTAAAGCCGTCCTTGGAATTCAGGGTTAGCTTGGCAGGGTTACCAAAAGCAGCAAGTGCCGCATGACAGACTGTTGTCTTACCTCGAGCCGTATCACCGCCTTGCAGTGCCAAGATGAGTCCTTTATACAAGTCCTCGCAGTGGTGTGCTAGTAGAGAACCCCAGCCTGCACAAATGGTGTACTGCCAGTGAACAGCACCCTCTCGGTTGTACAAGAAGTTAAGGGCATCAGCGTAGCCTTCTAGTGAGCCTTTGTTAGACGTAAATGTGCTGGCACGTTCTCTAGCATTGCCGCCAATCAAAACTTCGCTAGGTTCTGCACCCTTGATGTACAGCTTGTCACCAAGCAAAAAGGCTTTGTGTTCATCACGCCAACCAAATGCTGTCAACGTATTTGTCTCAGTGATTCTTCGCTTGAGCGCCTGCAATTGGTCTAGCAAATAGGCAGACATGTGATCCCCTGCATTTTTGTGGTTACTCTTTGTCAGTTCGTACCGCGCTAGTGCGCGTAACAAATCGGTGGATGATGCCACTGACTCGCCTAAGATATCAAAATCCCGAATGCGTTTGTCGGGTAGGTGGAACCGAATACCATACTTAAACGTGCCATCTTCGCTTCGGATACGGCTCGTCGGGTAGAACAAGTTCTCGCAGAAAGACAATGGCTGTAACACGCCCTCCTTATCCGGGAGCAGGCGGCTAAGCAACTTACCATCCCATATGTATCCGTAGGGCAGTGCTGGTACTGCGGCTTCTTGAACTACGCCTTCGTCGGTTACGATTTCCGCAGTAGATTCTTCCACTATAGGGATTACCCTACCTAGAACTAATGGCGTGTTGATCTTGCCTTTAAACTCACAACCCACACAGCCCGGGCTATTGTGTTGCTCAAAGAACGAGCAGGTTGTAGGGCCGGCTTCCCATGTGTTGTATTTGTTCTGCCAATCTAGTTGGTCGTGGCCTGTTGCTTCTCGGTCAGCGCTCCACTCCTCAGAGAACTTCTCGCCATCTTCGCAGTGCTTTAAAAGGCCGATAACGCCGCGCCAAGGCTCATACCCTACATCACCCTTAGAATCTCGCATAGCGCCTGCCTGAAGGCATTTACTGGCCAGCTCGTTAGCATCTACAGGCACATCAGGGTACTGGGTAAGGTGACCAGTTAAGTCAGAGTTCAAATCAGAGTTGTACGCCTTCTTAACGGATTCTTTGATGAGCTTGACGTTGTTGTCAGATACAAATGTTTGAAGTGCTAGTGCAAATGCCCCGGGCTCGATAGGCTCGCACGTTGCTTTAACCTTGACGTCTTTGGCATCACCCTTACGATTAGCCGATCCGACAGGACGCAAGATACTTGCAAAGTCAGCAGTACGTGACGAATCTGCTAGGACACTCTCGTGCGCTAAGCAAGACTTTAACCACTTGGCAACCGTAATCCATTTGGTGTGGCTGATGTCCTTAGTCAGTGGCCAGTAAGCATG
>Ga0181346_1000775_pt1 | contig 14100 bp, 8 predicted proteins | sample Su13VDMM15DN_FD_130100 | JGI IMG/M metagenome (GOLD analysis project Ga0181346, IMG submission 130100) | Freshwater viral communities from Lake Michigan, USA - Su13.VD.MM15.D.N | ecosystem: Environmental > Aquatic > Freshwater > Lake | place: USA: Michigan | collected 2013-07-15 | reverse complement strand
TGCGTTGAGCAGCTCAGGCCATTCCTCGGGCGAGATGTTGACGCGCATCGTTACGCCGTCGGGGTCGCTCTGGGACAGTTGCACGAACTCACCTGCGCCATCGCCCTCGTCCACAATTCCGACAGCGGTTAGAGTGTCGGAAAAGACTGGTTCGTCGACCGCTCCAACTACCCATTTAACCGACCTAGTCGTTATAACTTTGCTCATAGTTTTTCTATAGTTACCCGCACTCCGGCTTGATGTTTTTCGTCTGCGTAAATTTTCTCGCTCCAACTGATCCCGACTTGAGAATCGTCGACCCAGATTACCCCGATCTGCGTGATCGCGTCTTTTACGGCCTTGGTCAAATTATCTAAGTCGGGCTTGCTCGTGTGCCAGCTCGGTGCCGTTGGCTTTAGCTGACCGTTCGACCGAAAATGGTGCTTCGGCCTTGGTAAATAAAAATGAAGAGTGAGCCGCACCGGCCCCGTGATGATCTCGAATTTAGTGGCTTGGTCTGGCTTATAGGCCGCCGTAGTGCCCGCAGACATCACCTGATTTTTCCATGCATTAGCCGTTCCAGGATCATATACCCCAGCGTGTTTGCCGCGGATGCACGCTTTCACCCTGGGCTGCGCAATGGGCACACCATGAACAAAGAAGGTAATCATCAGTAGTCAGTAATGAGGTACGCCGGAGCCAAGAACCGCATAACCTCTCGGGTTAACGAGACGTCTTTCAGGCAATACGCTATTGCTGCGGCCCTATCGCTTTGCCACAGCTCACTGAACTTAGCGCCGTCGCCGGATTTGCCACCCAGCCCAAGGTATTGAGTGATGGCGCCGAGGCTACCCGGAGCCTGCGAGTCTCCGAGTTGCCACACCTCTCGCAAATCGACCACTAGCTCACTCCAGTACCTGCCGTTGCGCAGCCAGTAGGGCACCTGCACTCTATGTTTCCAAGAGCGCCTGACAAGGAACGGCAAATCAAACCGCTTGATATTGAAGCCAAGAAGGTTCGGCTGCCGCTCGCTGTCGATGAGTGCCCAGAACTGCTGCAGCATCACTGCCTCACCGTCTGTGTCTGCACAGAGCACCTGTGGCTCCTCGTTACCGATGCTGTAACCTATGCACAACACCTGACCAGACATGGCGCTCAAGGCGGCGCCGCGGATATAGTCGCTGACGTGTGTCTCCTCCGCACGTAGGATCTTTTCAGCGATAAGATCTGGGTTTTTGATGTTACCAAGGCGCACCTCGGAGGCAACGAACGGTGGGATGGTCAATTGGTGGAGTGGCAGTGGGCCGGTCTCTATGTCGAATATTATCGTTCTTGTAGCAGGCATGGTTTTACTGAGTTATTTTGGTTAAATGAATGTGCGTGTGTTAGGATGCGCACCCCCCAAGCTATTACCCATCACCGACACACTTTGTTGTCAGAACGGTACGTCGTCGTCGGCCCCTGGGCGGTTAGCCGCCTGGATTACCATGAGCCTCGCGTTAATTGCTTCTATCAATTGATTATCCTCGCGGGTCGCACTCTGGTTGGCCATAGCTTTTGGTAGCCAATGCTCTGCAAGCCCCTTAACGGCAGCGTCGTTTAAGGCGCCAATGGGCGATCCTCGGAACTTACCCACATGGACTTGAATTTTGTCGAGGTCGAGCACCTGTTGCTGGGGGGCACTAGGTGCACCGCCCTCGACCCTCGGTGGTCGGTCTTTTATCCTCTTCCATAGCCCCGAGGGTTTGATGTCCCCGTTTTTGAGGGGCATGATGAGCTTTATGTTGGCGTAGGTGCGAGTGCCATCGTGCGATGGCTCATGGGCGACCACTAACATTGCCGACCGCCCGATCAGGCTGTCAGGGTCGAGGCCTTTGTTCTCTGTCTCTGACAGGTGCCGGCCAAACCAGTCTTTAAGGAACTTGGTCAATGCGGCCTTCTCGTGCAAGGAAGCCACCATTGGCTTAGTCAGGACCACCCAGGGCCTGACTGGATCCTGTGCTGTGTCAAGTATGTCGACCTCAAAGACAAACTTGAACTTCATCTTTTTACCGTACTCGGTGTCGTACTCCATGAGCGGACTTACGTCCACACACACCGCTTTCCCATTGTACTCTGGGCAAGGTTCGTACTCCTTATTACCGCCTGTTGCGCTTATTATCATTTTGTTTTTTCTGTTTTTTCTTTAACGAGGTCAAATGACCTCAAATTGTTTTTCTTCAGCCAAGCTGCAATGGCTTTGTCGGCCACTACGTGCATCTTGAGGCCTGCTGCATTGCAGTAATTCCTGAGGTCTTGGTGTGTGCCTGAGTAAATGTTAATTGTCTTAGGTTTAGTCATGAAACGTAAATGATTGCTGCTCCAATTTCCCCATCAATGGGATGCGATAGTAAAACAACCCGTTGCCTTCGTATCGCTTTTCCACAACGTAACCACCAAATCGTTCTTTGCGTAAGTGCCGTAGTTGCGCACTGATGCTCGATTGCGGGTCACCGGTTTCCGCTTGCAACTGACCCAGAGTTTTCCATTGGCCCGATAACATTGCGCGTTTAACCCTCTCAAATTGGTTTGTAAGCCTCTCGTCATCTCGTTTTGGTACGTAATCTGGACCGTTAAAGTGACTCATTACATTATTTCAAATGCTTCTTAACCTTAAGCCAGTAACCTACCGTCGAGGCCTTACGATCCCCAGTTGGGCCCCCATTCCACCGCCGTGCCAATTGCTCAATGGAGGCGCGATTTGAGGAATTGGATTTGTTGTAGTGTGTTAGGTAAGCCTCACACACCGCTCGGGCCTGAGCTCGGTTGGTCATGTTCTCCCAACGGTAATGGCTGCCAGTGATTCGGTTAACGTCCAGCACCACCCCGCGGTGGATCTGCAGGGGGCCTAGAGCCCGTCCGTTGTCGCCGATGGCAAGATCATTGCCGGCTGACTCGACGGTGATCAAAGCTGAGATGAGGTTGGAGATCATTAGAATTTTATTTTAGTAAAATTCATTGAGGTGTTAATTAAAAACCCTCCCTCTTTGAATTGAATTTTATATTTATCACAGTATCGCTTCGTTTTAGCATAAGCTTTGGTTGGATGTGTGGCGCACACTATAAAAAGCGTGCTTTTAAGACCCTTTGAATATACTTCAAAGACCCATTTTCCTCTGCTTGGAACCCAATATCTTAATGCCATTCCCGGTGGTATTTTGGAGAGAGTGGTCATGGCTAGTTTAGGATCTCACAGGTAGAAAGCCGCTTCTTAGCGCCGACCTCGCGCTGGCTAATCGAAATCCCGTTAAACGATTGGCGGCGGGAGCCGCTGACCGACATACTTTTTACAGGATCTTCGCCACCGATTTTAGTGACTTCAACAACCTCGACCATTTTGGCCGACACTGGACTTGCGGTAGCCCTCACCCACACTGATCTCCATCCTGCGTCTGTGCAGACCGATGTGCTGTATTTTATTTTTATCGTGTTCATTGGTTTTTAATTCAAGTTTGGTCTTACCGCTCACCGCCACCGACGACAACAAAGTGCCACAGCACAATTGACCTGTCTATAATATTTTACTTTTAAATGTAGATTTTAAAGAAAACCCAATGTTTATGCGGGTGAAATGAGTGTCAAAAAATTACGGCCAAGCTGTGTAGACGACAGTTCCTTGACCGCCGGCATCGACAATTTCCACTGCATTTACTCCAGTCAGTTTAGCGAGTGCTGCAAGTAGCTGCGTGTCGTCATAAGCGTGCACCACACAGGTCGACATGATGTCACCGTCGTCATAGTGCGAGGATAGAGGTTCCGCGGTGCGGTCGCGCCAGACGCGAACCACACGGCCACTAGAGAGGTGAACTCGTCGCATACTTTCGACGCAGGGGAATTTGTGTTTCATGTTAAATTTACGTATTTCCAAGCTGTCCCGTTGTGTATCCACAGATAGTTTCTGAAATTTACGGAATTTGTTTCCAAATAGAGTGGTGCATTAAAGCCACTAGCACCGCTGTTTATTGGTATTCCAGTTGGGGCAAATGGACTTTTTGGAATGTACATAAAGCCAGTTGTCATACTGACTGATCCACTAGGTCCAATGAAATCACTGACGTCGTCTTTCCATGCGCCTTGTTTTATGAGTTTGCCAGTCGTTGTGTCAAAGACGCAAATGTTGTTGTCGTAGGCGCTGCCTGGCCCAACCACATCGCCTGTGCCCGTGCCGGTTGCGTTCAGTACGTTCCCAGTGATGGACATATTACTGCCCAACGTAAGCTCAGTGAGTGTTGACGAAGAGGCATTACTGCCGACTATTTTTTTAATGCCACTAGCAGACTGCATCTTCGCGTAGGTCACCGTGTTATTGCCTATAGTTGCCGTAAATGAGCCTGTGCCAGAACCGGTGACGTCCCCTGTAAGACTGATGGTTTGGTTGCCAGTGTTCGTGCCGCTAAGGTTGGACCCTGTGACGGTGCCTGTAGCTGCTACTGAAGACGGTGTTATAGCACCCAGTGTAAGGGTTATTGCCGGTGTTGTTGTTGGGTTTGCTACCGTACCGCTCACTCCATTTGCCGTCGTGACTGAAGTGCTCGTGACCGTGCCACCACCAGTGCCGGTTGCATCGAGTGTGTTACCAGTGATTGAAAGGTTTGTGCCGAGTATAAGCTCAGATACCGAGGTGCCACTAGGCGTAGACCCAAGCAGCCTGCTGTTTGCACTGAGTGTCGCTAGTTTGGACAGTGTAACCGCACTGTTTGCAATCGTTGCTGCGAATGAGCCTGTGCCAGAACCGGTGACATCTCCCGTTAGACTTATAGTTTGAGTGCCAGTATTTGTGCCGCTCAAATTACTACCTGTGACGGTGCCTGTGGCGGCTACCGAAGAAGGTGTAATAGCGCCTAGCGTAAGGGTTATCGCTGGTGTTGTCGTTGGGTTCGCCACCGTACCGCTGACTCCATTGGCCGTTGTGACCGATGTGCTTGTAACGGTGCCACTACCGCTGCCAGATGCATTGAGTGTGTTACCTGTTATAGAAAGGTTTGTCCCAACTATAAGCTCAGACACTGAAGTGCCACTTGGTGTAGAGCCTAGTAGCCTACTGTTTGCACTGAGTGTCGCCAGTTTTGCTAAGGTCACTGCACTGTTTGCAATGGTTGCTGCAAACGACCCTGTTCCCGTTCCGGTGACGTCCCCAGTCAGAGCGATAGTTTGATCACCAGTGTTGGTGCCACTTAAGTTAGTGCCACTCAAAGCTCCAGTAGATGCTACCGAAGAAGGTGTAATGGCACCTAATGTAAGGGTTATCGCTGGTGTTGTTGTTGGGTTTGCTACTGTACCACTGACTCCATTTGCAGTGGTTACAGATGTGCTCGTAACTGTGCCACTAGTACCGGATGCATTTAGTGTGTTGCCAGTGATTGCTAGGTTAGTTCCAAGTATAAGTTCAGACACAGATGTGCCACTCGGTGTAGAGCCTAGCAGCCTGCTGTTTGCACTGAGTGTCGCTAGTTTTGCTAAGGTTACCGCACTGTTTGCAATAGTCGCCGCAAACGACCCTGTACCAGTCCCAGTAACATCACCGGTCAAAGCTATAGTTTGATCACCAGTGTTAGTGCCGCTCAAGTTGGTGCCACTCAAAGCCCCAGTAGATGCTACTGAAGAAGGTGTGATAGCGCCTAGCGTAAGGCTTATTGCCGGTGTGGTTGTTGGGTTGGCTACCGTACCACTGACTCCATTGGCTGTTGTGACCGATGTGCTTGTTACTGTGCCACCAGTGCCGGTTGCATTAAGAGTGTTACCTGTAATGGAAAGGTTTGTCCCCACTATAAGCTCAGACACTGAAGTGCCGCTAGGGGTAGAGCCTAACAGCCTGCTATTTGTGCTGAGTGTTGCTAGTTTTGCCAACGTCACCGCACTGTTTGCGATGGTCGCTGCGAATGATCCAGTGCCAGTTCCAGTAACATCTCCAGTCAGACTTATGGTTTGATCGCCAGTATTGGTGCCACTTAAATTAGTGCCACTAAGAGCGCCTGTCGCTGCTACTGAGGACGGTGTTATGGCCCCTAAGACAATGGTGATGGCCGGCGTAGTCGTTGGGTTCGCTACTGTTCCACTAACTCCATTTGCTGTCGTGACTGAGGTGCTTGTAACTGTGCCACCACTACCGGCTGCATTGAGGGTGTTACCGGTGATTGATAGGTTGGTCCCAAGTATAACTTCAGACACTGAGGTGCCGCTAGGAGTAGACCCAAGCAGCCTGCTGTATGTGCTGAGTGTGGTTAGTTTTGCTAACGTCACTGCACCGTTTGCAATAGTTGCCGCAAATGACCCAGTGCCAGTACCAGTGACATCACCCGTTAGACTTATGGTTTGGTCACCAGTGTTTGTCCCAGATGAGGTGCCGGTATGTGTGCCACTAATGTTTGAGCCTGTTACCGTCCCAGACGCAGCCACCGAGGTGGGTGTTATTGCACCTAGCGTAAGGCTTATCGCAGGTGTGGTCGTTGGGTTTACTACCGTACCACTGACTCCATTTGCAGTGGTGACAGACACACTGTTAACCGTCCCCGCACCTAGAGTTATCCTCTGATCCGCGGCACTCGCGTCGTCGAGTAGAGCCCGCCCTGCTGCTGTGCAAATAATCTCCTCGATGAGACCAGGCCCTGCAGATTGTCGACCTAGCACTACATCGCTGCTGCTTACAAACTGCATCTGGTTGTAGCTGACAGTTTGCGGACTAATGATGGCGGTTATTCGACCGGTGCCTGAACCTGTAATGTCTCCAGTGAGCAACAAGTTGTCGCCCCCTTCGTTGACTAGGAAGTTGCTGTTCTCGACCAGTATACGGTCGCCCGTCAGGATGATTACCTGATCGCCCGTATTGACTCCCGCTAGGTTACTGCCTGTAACCGTAGCGCCTGCAGATATTGCACCACTAGCAGTCACACTCGTCGGCGTGATTGCTCCGAGAGTCAGCGTAATGGCTGGCGTTGTCGTGTTATTCGCTACGACCCCAGACACCCCGGATGCAGTGACTACGGAAACGAGTGTGACCGTGCCGGCACCAGACGGACCTATTGGTCCAGCGGGGCCTACGGGGCCTGCTGGTCCAGGTGCACCTTGTATACCCGAGCCACCGGAGGGCTTAGTTAGGCCAGTGTCCAACCGAGTGATCTCGCAAATGCTAAATACCTCGTTGATGTTGGCTAGACTAGTTGGGGCGCCCAAGTGGTTAGCGCCGGCAGCCGTGATAAAGTATTCTAACCTGTAGACGTTGTCCTTGTGGGGCTGCACTCGGACATTGAGGTCTAGGTACTGGTTCGACGTGTTGCTAACATCCGCAGACACGCTGTACCCCGCGACCACATCGACCAATGTCTCAGCACTAGCCGTGACATCGTAGATCCGCATACGGGTCTCCCGTGTATGCTTAAAGGCTCCGATGGCTCGGATCTGGTATGCCCCCGCTGCCAATTTAAACTGGTTAGCAGTCAGGTCGAGGATCAGCCCGTTGGGATCGACGGCAATGGTGTTTAGATCACGAGCTGTAAAAGTAGCCGCCACACCGTTGCCCCCACTAGTGCCCGAGGGTTTACTGTCGGTGATGACAGCAATCTTCAGGGTCAAGCTGTCGACGTCCTTCCGTAGCTTATTGACTAGTGCCGTGCTGGTCTGTGAATCGTAGCTCATTTGGTTTTACGTCGGAGTATTCGCTGTGCTTCGTCAAGGCTGCTTGCAATGCCTACGAGGCTGCCTGCGGGGCCGTAGAGTCGAAGTGAGCCTTTGGCCTTGCCTGGGAGTGCACGGTAGCCGCCAGTGAATGAGTAGGCGCCGGGCATGGCGGCGTCGGGCTGGGGCATATAGCGGATGTCACTTGAGGTCGCCTTGAACCGCTGCGAGAGTGGGATGACGTTGCCTTGATCGTCGCGAGTGATGGGGTCGGCGGATTTGATTTGGGAGGGGTCGAAGACAATGTGAATGTTGTCCCGATCTCCCGGCCCCATCGTGTCCAATGTATCGTAGGCGATCATCCCGTCGTTGTCAGCACTGCCCCATTTCCTAAAAGCCTTTGCATAGCTTCCAACTGCCTCTCCAGAGGCAAGCATTTCTCTCACCAGCGAATCTGTATCCGCTTCTCCGTCCTTCGCCTCCTCAAGAAGCGCGCGGATATCTTCTGAAAGAGCTTGGTATGCGTCTTCCCGCATGAACGCTTCCCGCTGATATTCCCCATCGGAATCACGCCCCACGATTTCATGGATCTCAAGCGGTCGCTCCACCCTTAGGCGATAATCTCCGATGTTGGGACCATAGGTGCGCGCCGTGCCTTCATTTTCAGCAAAAAACCAAGGCTTTTTCCCGTTCGTAAATGGTTGCTCGCGATTCCGTTCAAAGTTAAATGTTGTAAATCCAGTCTGTCGGCTTCCGTGCTTTAGAATGTCACTGTCATACCCCGCCGCCTTCGCCGCTTCATCGACCATCCGCTGGGCGGTGGCCGTGTCGCCCTTCTTTACCGCGGAGAGGTAGTCGGTGTCCGAGGCAGGCATATACCGGATGTCACTTGAGGTTGCCTTGAACCTCTGCGAGAGGGGGATGACGTTGCCGGCGTTGTCCTTGGTGATGGGGTCGGCAAATTTTAGCTGCGATGGGTCAAACGCCACAATTGACTGAACTTGTTTAGTCGCATCGTCTGCTGAGAAGTCGTTAATTTTAGCTGAATCGTAGCCGCGCTTTTTGAGTTCTTGAATCAGTCGAGACGATTTACCGGGGCTTATCTGCGGGTCCAATACCGAAAAAGCCATGTCGTTCTCGACCTCAAATCCCATGTTTTGCGCAACCTGTTTGACCATGTATTCGGAAGCAGTTTTATTAAACTTTCCGTAGAGTCTGTACATCACCGGCTCTGCTCCTTCTCCGTACATCATCGCACGATTTTGCGCGTAGGTAGCTGCCATACCCTCGTCACCAAGAAACAGTGGCGTATTGGGTTTCGTAAAATTAGAGGATGAACCGTGAAACACTTTTGAAGTGTAGCCAGCAGCTTTAGCGGCTTTATCCACCATGCGCTGCACTACCTTTGTATCTCCCTGCTTTACAGCAGTTAGGTACTCGGTGTCGGTTGGCATATACCGGATGTCTTCGCTTACTTTTTGAAAGCGCTGAGACAGCGGAATGACTTTTCCTTCTGAATCCTTGGTGACCGCGTCAACCAGTTTAACCTGGCTTGAATCTGCGACGTAGTAGATACGCTCGTTGCCGGGTAGTTCGACAATGCCAGCCCTAGTAGGTTGATTTTCTGCACTGAACCCAGACATAACTTGTCCAAGCGTTTCTGGTGTGGCTTTGAATACGGGAGCACCTTCAGGAATTCGTAGAAAGACCCGTTTAACTTCGGGCACAGCTTTTGTTGAGGTCATCACCTTAGCTGCCTCAATGAAGTTGTCGGACAACCTTTTGTTAATAGGCTTCAGGTCTTTGGCGTAGCCACGCAGTTCCTCAATGAACTCCGGCACATCGTCAATAGAGCCCCAGTCAAATTCAGGCAGCATTCGATCATTGACCGATGTGAAGCCCTTGGAGGTGAAGTATTTCTGCGCTGCTATATCCTCGTCGAACATACGCATTGCGTCGTTGGCAACGCGCAAGCCGGCATCCAAGCGCACAGCCTCGTCATCAAGGCGCTTGGAATAGCTTTCGGCGGCCTGCTTGTTTGTGGTGAACGAGAACGCCTGACGCGCCACACCCGATGTCTCACCGCGCATTTTCTTGTCGAACACGTTGAACCCACCCGTAGGTGTCCCGTGGTAAACAGGTCCGATGGTATACCCCGCCACTTTCGCCGCCTCATCGACCATCTGCTGCGCCTTGACCGTGTCGCCCTTCTTCACCGCGGAGAGGTAGTCAGTGTCTGAGGCTGGCATGAAGCGCTGCTCGCCGGCTACTTTAGGCCCAGGCGCTTGGCTCGCTTGGCCTGCGCCCATTCCTTCGCTGCCTCCATCGCTCCCGATTGCGCGAACTCGTCCTGTTCCTCCTGCATAGACGTCAGACGGTCGTCCAGCCACTGACTGATAGAGGGAGGAGGCTGCGGAAGCATAGTCTGACTCTCCTGATTTGCTGCGATAGTTGAGTTTTTCATAGAGTTCCTTTTCGAGATACCACAGCACGGCCTGAAGGTCCGCATTCTCCAGCTCAATGCCGCGAGACCGCAACTCCTTCTGCACCTCTGCAATACGTTCCCGGATCCACCGTCGATGTGTCCCGTCGACCGGAGCCTCGACCAAAGGATTCAAGCCCTTTTTTAAGGCATTGGCAAATTTTCTTGTTTCCTCAAGCGCGGATTGACCGGACTCGGCTGACTGTTTGGCAGTTTCCCGCAGGGCTTTTTTTGAGAACCTGCCAGAGATTGTGGTGGCAGTGTCGTCAATAGAAGAGCCCCTTAGATCACCACGTTTGACTCCAAGTAGTGCAAACTCAGACGGGGTTAACCTAGAGACTGAATCACGCAAGTTGTTGCGCATCTCGCGCAGCTTGGCCTTTGAGAGCGGAGCCACCTGAGTGCCTGTTAAGCGCCCAAGCGTGCGCATGAACCACCGGTCCATGGTCACCGATGAGAAGTCTCCGTACAGGTTGTTAAAAAACGAACCCAGCTTGGGTCCGAGCACCACCGCAAACGGAACAACCTCGTCGACCCGTTCTGCTGATCCGACTGAGTTGGCTTGTTTTTTGGTCCAACCGAAGACATCTACCAGGGACTGACGCAAACTTTTCACGGTGCCTTTTTGCACCATGAAGTCTTTGGTTTTTTCCCATCCGATGTCCTTGATCATTTCGTTGAGCATTACCAGGTTGTTCTGGATGTTATCAATGCGATCACCGGACACGAACTCGCCGGAGATCTCGCCGGTGTTCTTCCAGTTGGAGTACTCCTTCCAAGTCTGCTGGAATTGAGGGCCGACTTTGTTGCCATCGGATGTAGCCGCCAGAATGGCCTTGAAGATGAAATCGTTCTCTGGCTTTGAGATGTCAGGATCCAAATCCCGCATCACGTCCATGGTTAGCTTGACGTTCTCGTCGTACCAACCTTTAGCCTCGGGGTGTAGTTTGACAGCGCGGTCGATTTCCTGAACCAACAGGTCGACCAACTTGGCGTTGTCCTGCGGGTTTGCTTTGCGGTACTCAATCGCCTTTCCAAACAGATTTTGGAATGCGTTAGCAATGTCGATGACCTTGGGTCTACGCGGAAGCTCTAGCTTCAGCACGTCATCCAGAACGGCAAGACCATCGCTTTTGCCATCCGGCATGAACCTTACATCCCCCGCTTGTCGTACCGCCCCGCCTTCGCCTCGGCCTTCTTGGCCACCGCCTGCTTCTGTGGCTTGCCCGACTTCATTTCTGAGCGGACGTTGCTGACGGACTTCTGGCTGTAGCCTTTCTTGTGTGGCATCTGCTTTCCTTTCTGCTTGGGTTTGTGTGTCGTAGATACCGATGAGTTTGCCATCGGTTCCATAGAGCTTGTGCTTGGCACCGCTGATGATGCGGTAGCCTTCCTCGGAGTTGATGACTGACTTGTCGCCGATCTTCTCGGCAGGCATCCAGCGCATCTTGGAGAGTTGGTAGGCCTCCTCTGAGAAACGTGCGCGGAATCCAGATGGGGCCATTGAACCAATGCGGTCCAAACGGAAGTCGCGGACCAACTTGCTTCCACCTTTCTCAGTAGCGCCAACAAAGTCCCCAAGGTACTTGGCCTTCTCTAAGCCGAAGATATCAGCAGACCTGCGTGCGCCTTCCTTCTGGTCGAGGTTGGTGAAGTACTTAGCCAAGTCGCCCATGAACCCGTCGCGGTTGTCCCATAGGCCCTTGCCCACACTGCCGTTAGAGTCGGTGTCCTTCAGTATGGCATCCCTGACTCTGCTAATGTCGATGGCCTTTACCACCGGATTGGCCGCCTTTGAAAAGTAGAACGAGTACGGCAGCATATCGCGGTCACTGAGACGGATGCCGCTGCTGTACCGGCTGACGTGCTTACCGGTCAGCCTGTTTAACATCTTCTTGAGCGCTGCGCTGTAGGGGATGTTAAGACTAGTGCCGGCGTCCATCGTCGCATTGAGGGATCGGATCTTGTCCTTCATCCGGCTGCTGACAGTTTGAGACTGTTCAATAGCCGATAGCTGGTTTGGACTTAACCGGCCCAAAGCAACTCCATCGACCATACGAGTGCCCGGCGTGTTTTCAATGATGGCATAGATGCCGTCCTGATCCTTTTTCTCACGAGCTACAATCTCGTCAGTGGACATTGCCCTGACCGTGCCATCGGGCATCTGCTCGGCTAGGCCTAGTTCAACCAGTTGCTTGGCCGCCAAAGGGTTTGCCACATCCTCGGGTTTGAGGATTGCCTTAGTCTTGTCGTCTTGGATGTTGATCTTCTCGTCCAACTTACGCCGAGCACGCAACAGGTCGCGCAGCATGGCGTTCACTTGGGGAGAAGCCTGCTTCAGGTCTGGGAACAGCACTGAGTCGGTAGGTTTGACTCCAAAAGTGCGCTCAATAGATGCCGCGGCTTCGGATAAAGCCCGACTGGCGTTCTGAGTCAGTGCTAGGTCGACAAGTTGCCTTGTAAGGCCCTTGAATCCCTTGAGTAATGCATCGGGCTTCTGACCAGCCAAGAGTCCAGCAAAGTGCTCTGCTGCAAGCTCTGAGGCCACATAGTCAGCCTTCTTGTTGACGGTGTCGTACTGAGCGAGCTCGTCTGCCATGCTGGCATTACCAGCCGATAACTTATCTCGGTACTGATTGAAACGAGCCTCAATCTCAGCATCACTGAAAGCGCCCTCGGAGAGTTTGCGTATGGTGTCGCCCTCCTGAATCCATCGGCCCACTAAGGCATTCTTGATCTCGGTAGCACCTCCCTGCAGTTGGGTACTCTTCTCCAAAGCATGAAAGAGTTCATGGCCAAGAGTGTAGAGGGGGCCGTCGCCTTTGCCTTTGCCGATGATGTCAGCATTGATGACTACTGCAGGCCGCCCACCTTTGTCGTCAACCTGCACGCCTCGGGCGCTGATTTTGTAGCGCTTAGTGAAATCGTCGTTTGAAAGGTACTCTACCTCTACATCGCCAAGTTTACCTCGGACAAGGCCCTGCAGGTCCATGAGTCCTGAGGCGGCATCTACACCGTGCTGATCACGCAGCCGCTCAAACAGCGCTTTGGTTGTTGGATCCTGCTGCGAGTCAATAAACCGTCCCAAGTCGCCTGCCCGCGCTTCCTTAGCGGCAGCACCGGTAAGTTTCTGCAAGCCTCTGGCGCCCAGAGCACCAACAGCACCTTGCGCAACACCCGCACCTAAACCAGAAGCGGCTCCCTCTTGACCGCCGGACAAATAGCCTAAGCCTGTACCAATTGCCGCACCTTCGATTCCTCCGGCAAGCCCCCTAAGTGAGGCATCGACCGCAGCATCACCGCCGTACTGCCCAATTACTCCTATCATCCTTTGGCGCATATTTGCCCCCGGTGCTGCTCCAATAGCCTCCAAAGGTCCGATGCGCGAAGGCTGGGTCATTAGGTTCTCGCCAGCACGAGCCAAAGCCTCACCGGCTTCTCGCGCAGTACGGATGCCAGCAGGGATTGCGGCAAGGGTAGCAACCTCAGGAGCAATACCAAGCGCACCTGCAATGCCGGCGGTGGCTGCGGTTGAGCGAAGCGCTTCTGGCGTCATGCCTACGGTTTCTGCAGCAACACGCTCGGCAGCGCCTGCGAAGCGTTCTAGGGGCTTTGCAACGCCAGCAACAGCACGTCCAGTGAGTTGAGCGCCTTTACCGACAGCACGTGCGGCAAATTTGCCCATTCCAAACAATTCTCCAAAGCCAGGAATAATGAGCGTTGGATCAAGGATGGTTGAAAGGCCTTGGACAAATTCTGGATTAGTAAGTTCTGGAGGAAATGCTATCCCTGTTTCACCTCTTTCTAATTGTGCTGATTTTAGTCCAAATTCGCGAGCATCAAGGAACTGTGCGTAGCGAGAGTCTGAGGTACCGGTGCCAGCAACTAAGTCCTTAAACCTAAAGAGTGCGGAAGATGGATCTTGTGATTGAGCGGCCAAGCCGTAGAGCTGGCGAGTACCTTGAGCGAATGCCTCAATGTAACTAAGA
>Ga0181346_1000773_pt1 | contig 14121 bp, 5 predicted proteins | sample Su13VDMM15DN_FD_130100 | JGI IMG/M metagenome (GOLD analysis project Ga0181346, IMG submission 130100) | Freshwater viral communities from Lake Michigan, USA - Su13.VD.MM15.D.N | ecosystem: Environmental > Aquatic > Freshwater > Lake | place: USA: Michigan | collected 2013-07-15 | reverse complement strand
TTCAGCAGAGTACGTTCAGTTTAATCTTACTCCGGGAATGACATTAGAAAACATATATCAATATATGTCTTTAAATGCTTATAATGCATTCTGTACTCCTGTTCTAAAAGTACATCCTAGTTATATTGGTACAACGGCAATAACTATTGCATGGGAAGATACGGGAGCAGATTATTATTCTATTGAAATATCTCCTGATCAAGGGATAACGTGGTCTATTGCAAGTCCGATAACTGCAACTAACTATACTTTTTCTACATTAAATGCTGCAACTGAGTATTATTTTAAGGTAACAACCAACTGCAACTTAGGACAAAGTACTAGTGCAACTATAGCAGTAACGACTTTAGGTTTAACTTGATAGATCACTTTGTTGGTTTAGTGACCCTACAAGAAAGACCCCAGGAGAAATTCTGGGGTTCTTTATTATATTTGCATAAGAAGTATCTTTTAAACCTCAGATAAATTTTGTAAATTGTAATAAGAGTATGCGTAAGTTTTTAGACATAGATAGAAAAAAACCCAGATTCAGACCAAACCGTTACGAACTTATTAATAATGACTTTATTAAAGAGATTAATAATAAGCATCCTAAAACTAAAGGTATGAGTGTTAAACAGCTATCTACTATAGTGAAGAACTTTAATAACTACATTAGAACATATGTATGTGAGAACAGAGAAGGGGTTGAACTACCTCAAGGTATTGGATATATCTTTTTAGGAGTCTGTAAAAATAGTACTAATACTATTGACATGATTAGTTCTAATAAGTATAAACAGCATATATCTTTTAAGAACTGGAATAGTGACGGTAGATTGGGTAAGATATTTTACAGCAACTCATCTGTAAAGTATAAAATCGTAGATAATAATCTATGGTTATTTAAACCCGCAAGAGAATTTAAAACTGAAAGTTCTAAGGCATTTACAGAAAACTGGAAAACTTTCATTGAGATAGACCCAAAGATTAAACTGTCTGCGTACCTAAGAGATTTTGGTTATCAAAGATACATTGATAAACTCAAAAAGGATACAGCAGAAAACTATAATGAATTTAATATATAAAGATAATGACTACAATAGGTGAGGTAATATCACGCATACGTAACCAGATCAAAGCAGTTGATGCTGATTCATTTATTACTGATAGAGTAATCTATAGTAATATCATGAAGTATGCTAAGATGTACATTAAACGACAGGATGCTATTACCAGTCGTGCTAAATTTAATAGTCTATTTACCCGCCTACCATGCGTAGAACTTATTGAAGTAGATAGAGTAGAAGCATGCTGTGATATCAATTCCGGTGTTACAGTTATGAGAACTAAAGAAAAATTACCCGGTGTACTTGATGGAGCATCTGGACCTCTGTTACGTTTTGTTGGATCTATAGATACATCAGTAGAAGCATTCCGTACAACTCCTCAGTTGTATAATGCATTACAAAAAACATCCGGTGCAAAATATAATAAGAATAAGTACTACTGGTTACTAGATGGATACTTGTACCTACCAAATGTAGTATGGCCTAGTATTGCTGTAGACGGCATATTTGAAGACTCATTAAATATTTTTAAATGTGATTCAGAATGTAAAGCAATTCAGACTCAAGTATTCTCTATACCTTCAGAACTATTTGCAGAAATAGAACAACAAGTTACTAATGACTTTATGAAGAGTATGCAAATAAATAATGATCCTGTTGCAGGAGATAAACAATCACCATTAAGAGCATAATCATGGACTATAACTATACATTAAAATACAGAACTTTTGAGTCTTTACTAGAAGATGTCAGAAATGACTTAAGAAGTTTATCAACAGACGGGGTTATAGACCCTTCACAGCTTATTAAAATTGCTATGAAGGTAAACTATGATTTGGGATTAAGAGTATACCAGACTAAGGAAGTAGTACTAGAAGTAGAAAAAAATAAAGTCAGATTACCCTAAGACTTTTTTGTAATGAACTATGCTATGCTTTGTGGTCAATGTGTTACACAAGAGACTGTGCCACAAGGAACTAATATTCAAGAAGTTACTCCTAATTACAGACCTTGGGTAGAATCTACTTTATGTGATGGTACAACCTTACCCCCTGAACAAACATGTTTGACTAAGTGCGGAAACAACTACCAACTAATACAAGTAATTGGTACACAAACCCGTACATATAATTTAATGGTACCCATTAGATTTAGAAATGCTCATATGGTAGATGAGAACTGTCCTAATTTAACATATAAAGGAGCAGATGAAGCATGGATTAAAGACGGGTTTATTTGGACCAACTTTGAAACAGGACATTTGTATATCAACTATCAAGGTTCAATGGTTAATGATAATGGTGAGTTGCTAGTAGTTGATCATCCGATGATTAATGAATACTATGAATATTCAGTTAAGAAACGCATTTTAGAAAACCTATTAATGGATGGTCAGAATGTGGTTAATCAATTACAACTAGTAAGTGGAGAACTAAGAGCAGCAAGAAACAACGCATTAAGTATTGTTAATACTCCGAACTTCTCTGAAATGCAAAAGGTATGGGCAATGAACAGAAAAGCAATGTACTCTAGGTACTATGATATGTTCAAGTCTTTTTATTATCCAGCAACTTTTAAAGTAAATAACGCAGTTTAAAATGGCTAAAAATTCACCTACTCAAAGTATTAGCAGCGAAACAGAATCTTTTAATAAAGGATTACTAAAAGATTATGATGATGCGTTCTATCCTGAAGGCACGTGGTCCCATGCTAGAAATGCAATTAATAATACCATTGGTGGAGGGGTAGGTCTTATTGGTAATGAACCTGCAAATATTAAATGTACACAGGCACCATATACTATTATAGGAGCTATTAACTTACAAGGAGATCATTGGATAGTATTCTCTACAGATGATGTAAATTCAGAAATAGGATACTTTCAAGAAGGAGTATGTGAATATAGTACAATAGTTAATGACTCTTGTTTAGCATTTAGTAAGTCTAAAATTATAACAGGTATTTCAAAACAAAACTTTGACTGTTCTTGGCAAGTATATTGGGCAGACGGTAGTAACCCTGATAGAACATTAAATGTTGGAGATATCAGATCAGCACCGTTTTCTGCACCATGGCCTGGAGTTCCTTATGTTTGTGAAGAACCTTTAATTAAAGCAACTTGCCAAACATGTGAGTTTGTACAACCATATCAGTTAGATTGTGAACAGTTACGTTTAGCAAGACTAATGAATATTCCTGTGGTATCTATAGAGAAAGGTGCGGCAGGAGGAACTTTATTAAATGGATCTTATTATGCATTAGTTGCATATTCTATTAATGGTCAAAGAGTTACAGACTATTTTGCACCAAGTAATATACAACCTTTATTTGATTATGATAATGAATCATCTTCATTACTAGTCAGAGTATCTAATTTAGAAACTACAACATTTGAAGAATTTGAATTAGTAATAGTACAAAATATAAATCAGCAGGCAGTTGCTAAAAAGATTGGAAACTATAATACTCAAGGAACTACTGTAGAAATATTCTTAGATAATATAGCATTATCATTAGAAAGTGTACCTCTTAGATTTATTCCTATTATTACACCTGTATATGAGAAATCACAGGCTGTATATAAAAATGGAGAATATGCCATAAGAGTTGCTCCTTCTAGTAGACTAGATTTTAACTACCAACCATTAGCAAATCAGATTAATAGTGAATGGGTTATGGTAGAACAGAGGTCTGACTACTATAGACAAGGTGGGTCTGATGCCGGTTATATGCGTGATGAGCAATATGCTTTCTTTATAAGATGGGTGTATAATACAGGAGACAGATCTAGTTCATATCATATACCGGGAAGGGCTGCTGAACTAAACCGTGAAATAGATTCTAATGGTAACTGGATAGCTACCCCAAACTTAAACAGTAATGATAATGTAGAATTAGCTGCTTCTAATTTTGACGGAGGACCTTACGTTGCTCCTAAGATCTGGGAGATGATTAATACTGCATATGTAACATCACCTGCTAGTTTAGTACCTTCTAATGCTGCGCAAGCTGTCCCTGGTAAAATAATTGGATATGGTAAAATGGGTTACTGGGAATCTACAGAAAAATATCCTAGTAACCAACCAGAAATCTGGAATGCAAGTTCACATGTATGGTCAGCATCCGGTAATTCAAATCATGACTTATGCGGTAAACCCATCCGTCATCATAAGATGCCTGCAGATATATTAAATACTACAGATAAGAATGATGGTACAGCAACTTATTCTAGAATAAGAACACAGGGAGGCAGAAATAATCCTTCAGCAATACGTGTACTTGGTGTAAGATTTAATAATATTAAACCTCCATTAGATAATGGTGGTAATCTAATACCAGGTATTGTAGGTTATGAAATACTAAGAAGTTCAAGACAAGGTAATAGAACTGTAATAGCAAAGGGTATTATAAACAACATGCGTGCTTATAATGACTCTGATAATAATCAAATACTATATCAAAACTATCCATATAACTCTTTACAACCAGACCCATCATTAACTACTATTAAATGGAATGATGATTTTGCTTTTGATTCAGAAGATAATAAATGGAACCAACCTCAGTATTTTAATAAAGAATATTCAAGAAGTTATTTTACATTCCATTCTCCTGATACATCTTTTACAAGACCTTTCTTAGCAGCACAAGAGTTACGACTTTACGGACAAGTAGGTTCTAATAATAATGTTACTGGTAACTTCCAAGAAGTAGACGGTCATCCTAAAGAAAAACTTCCCACAGATCTTTCTTTTATGATTGCTCTTTGTGTAGGTATGGGATCCGCAGCACTAGCAGTTAGAGGTAAAGAAACCAAAGTTATTAATACATCTAGCATGTTTAATGGTGGTGCTGTTGCAGCAGGTCCTTCAGTAAGTCTGCCATTAACTGCTCAGATAATAACAGCATTATCTCAAGTTCAAAATATTACAGAAAATACTGTAGGTAATGTAGGAAGTACAGCTGTAGGTTTAGACATGTCAAACCTGTTATTATCAGGATTATTAAGTTTAAATGATGCAGCAAATATGCTTATTGCTGGAGGTCAGGGTTATACTCAAAACTTTAGTTATGAGCAAGGTGAGTTTGGTATGATGCCTCCATTAGTAAAAGCATTTGGCGGTCTTGTAACATATACATACTACATGACACAAGGAACTGATGCAGCACTAGACCTTATCAGATCAACCTTAAAGTATCGTCAGTTTGCTACAAGTTATATATCACATGGAAACTTACACTCTCATAGTGTAGGTAATGCTAGATTAAGTTTAGCAAATACCAGAAGATATTTAAAGGATGCTATTTACTTGTCTGATCAGTTGCAAGAGTTTGATGAAAAAACTATTAATAATGCATATAGAAATAAGTCAGTTGCATTAAGTTTAAGAAGTACAAATACTGCAAACCCGAGAGCAGAACTTGTAGACCCTAGTATGGCAGATAATAGTTTACAAGTAGTAAGTTCAGCAAGAGATAACGGATTATTACCAAACTATAGTGATGCTTCAAATCTATGGTTTGACTATAATGGAAACAGGGGTCACAACTTTGATCAGTTTCAGACAACTGCAATCAGTTATTATGGAGGTTTAAAACAACGTATCCGTAATCAGTACGGACAGTTAAACTCTATCATTCAAGTACCTACAGATAAAGTACATATCATAAATAATAATAATGCTATTTCTGATAAGTCTATTACAATTACAAGTCCTGTCATATATGGAGGAGATGTTTACATTGGTAGATATACTGAGAAAAATACATTCTTCTATTTTTATGATTGGTTAATGAATATGCCGGACGGTACTGAAATGGATTACCGTTTTAAAACAATGGTAAATAATCCAAGGTTCTGGGCAGACTTTACTAAGTTTGATTCAAATACATTTATACAGACTGCTGTAAGTAACCTTATTACATTTGACTTCTTTGATGTATTAGATGGACTACCTTCTAACCAGTTTAACCTAGATAATGATTATTTCTCTAGCACTAACTATGCAAACTTATTTGGGTTAGGTAATGCTGCAAATGATACATTAAACCTAGTACAAAATGCTCTTAATGGAATATCTATCGTAGATGTTATTGGAGGAGTTTCAAATATTGCAAATAATATAGTAGACATATTCCCTACTAACCCGTTGCAAACATTAGCTCAGTTTATAGACAGTGTGAGATTTGATAAGAAAGACTGCTATATGTATTTATTCCAGTCTGGTGTACGTGACTTCTTTGTTGAATCTGAAATAAACGTAGACCTGAGAGACCGTGGACAGTCAGAACAACAGTATCATTATGATCCATACTCTTATACAAACGTAAGAGAGTTATTTAATCCTGAGTATATAAAATCCGGAAACTATTACAAATATGATTTATCATTAAGTAATACTAGAGTATTTAGTAATAACACAAGCTGGGGATCTTTACAGCCTAGATACTATGACCCTTTAAAAGCAGAAACTTGTTATACCTTCCAACCCAACCGTCTTATCTATTCTTTACCACAACAAAAAGAGGCTATTAAAGATTTCTGGTTTGTGTATTTAGTAAATAACTATAGAGACTTTGCATCAAGAATAACCGGAGCAAAACCTATAAATAAAAATGGTATAACTATACTATTTGAAAATGATGCACCGTTAATGTTCCAAGGAGTTGATACATTACAAACAGATCTTGGTACAAAAGTAACATTAGGAGATGGTGGTTTATTTTCACAAGCACAGCAGACTCTTACTAATGCAGATCAAGAATACCAGCATGGTTCTTGTCAAAATCGTAATGCCATAGTAAATACTCCTGTTGGTGTATACTTTATGAGTCAGGCTCAAGGTAAAGTATTTGCTATTACCGGAAAAGGTTTGGAAGAGATATCTGCTGCAGGTATGCGTTGGTGGTTCAATAGATACTTACCATTTACCATACTAGAAGATTTTCCAGAATTTGATTTTATTGATAATACAGTAATAGGAGTAGGATGTCAAGCAACATATGATAATACCGACCAGTTGTTATACTTCTGTAAAACAGACTATAAATTAAAAACTGAGTATAAAGGTTTAGTTACATATGCTGGAAAAGATAATTTATTCAAATACGGAAATGTTACCATTAAACTAGGAGATCCAATATACTTTGATAATACTAGTTGGACTGTTAGTTATGACCCCAAAAACCAACTTTGGATATCTTTCCATGATTGGCAACCTGAACTTGTTTTATCTAGTAAGATCCATTTCCTTACTACTAAGACAAAAAATAATCAGGGAACAATCTGGCGTCATAACGACAGCACCCATTTATTCTGTAACTACTACGGGGATGACTATCCTTTTGAAATAGAATACATTGCACAGACAGGACAGATAGTTAATACATTAAAATCTATAGAGTATGACTTAGAATGTTATACTTACGATGTAGACGGTATTGATACATATCATGTATTAGATTTTAATTTTGATAAAGCTGTAGTACATAATACAGAACAAGTATCCGGAGTATTAAATCTTAACCTGCAACCAAGAAGAGATCCAATACTAGAACTTACATATCCTAAGATAAACTCAGATAGTATAGATATCTTATATAGCAAGGTAGAACAGAAATATAGGTTTAACCAGTTTTGGGATATTACTAAAGATCGTGGAGAATACACATATCCAAATGTCCAACAACCAATGTGGGACACAGAACTTAACGGGTTTAGACGTAAACTAAATCCTAATAATCTTAACTATTTAAAATCACCTTTTGAACGTAAAAAGTTCAGACACTATACATCTCACGTACTTTTGTATAGAAACGTATCAGGAAACGTAAAGATGTTGTTTAAATTATCTAATAATAAGAACCAAGTATCTCCACGATAATGAATAAAAAGAAAGTAAGAATTACAAATACCGGTTACTTACCTAACAGCCCGGACAGACACAACCCAATGAATATCATTCCTAGTAACAGGATTACTATGGATAGAGTACCCTTTCCTATAATGGGTATAGATAACTTAGGTAACAGTCAGATGATGATGCCGGGTATGAATTATAGATTCCCCGGTCAGTATGTTACGGAGATACCTATGGGTAAGTATCAGAAAGGTGGACGAGCACCACGTGTTATATCAGATCCTGAAGAATTTAAAATAGCAAACCAAGCATATCAGGATAGTTTGAGTCTTTATAAACTAGGAGAAACAGAATTAAAAAGATTTTATGATGGTGATCCTGGTGAATCATATGGTACTATAAGAACTTTAAACGATTTAAACAGAGCAACAAGACAGTATAGTTCAGAAATACCTAGAAATCAATTATATAATACAAATAGAGATTTACTGAATTCTAATAATAATGTTAGAAATATATCTGCTATTTATAACAGAACAGGTATTTTACCGACAGAGTTTTGGGCAAATGAAGGTAGTTTAAATTATAGATTTAAAAAACCAACTCAACCTGTAGTATTTGAACCGCCATTAGAAAGAATAGAATCTAAACCATTAACTAAATTACCAGTAACTGTACCACAGTTAAGATCTATTGATACAAGAATAGGTTTAGGTAAAGGTAGATTTGATTCTCAAAGTATAGGTCAATTAAATTATGGAAATCGTACGGGTCAACAACCAAATTATAAAGCCGTATGGGACAGCACAAATAAAAAATGGGTTATGAGAGCTGTAGAGTCTGAAGAAAAAGATTACTACAATGAAAAGAATAAAATTCAGAAACGGTATGGTGGACTTGTAAAATATCAAGACAAAGGACAAGTAGACCTTAATACATATCCTAATCAAGTTCTTACTTATAAAGATAATCCTGAATGGTTTGATAATCGTGCAATGTATTCTGGAGATGATAGATATGACGCACAAATTCGTAAACTAGTTTATGAAGGAAAAGGTGGGTATAATCCACATACTAGAACTTTACATTTTTTAAAACCTGATCAACAAACTGAAGTAGATCAGACTACTAAAACTTTATCTAAAGATAAACGTACATGGGATCAGCAAGATAAAAAAATAGTTGGTAAGATAAAAAAGGACGTAACAAAAATGACTCCTGAAAAAGCTAGACAGTACATTATTGATAATCAAAAAGATTTTGTACAGAAGTCAGCATTAGCAACTGGAGTATTAGCAGCACCATTTGCGGCACCAGCTGTAATAGGATCATTAGAAGCACCAATGATTGTAGCAGGTTCTGCAGTTCCTGGAATTACAGTAGGTAATACAATAGCTGCATTAGGTACAGGATACGGAATTACTCAATTACCACATACATATAATATAATATCTAAAGCTGTTGATAATCCTACAACATCAAATATTACAGATGCAGCAATTGCAACAGGACTAAATGCATTAGACTTTGTTGGTGTAGGTATAGGAAAAGCTGCTATAAGTGGTGCAAAACAAACCGGTAAATTTATTACTACAGAAACCCTGTTAAAAAATGTGACAAGTTCTTCTGCAAATGCATCTAAAAATTTAGAAGATCTTCAAAAGTTACAAGAATTTGCAAATCAATATGGATACGAACTTCCTGCTAACCTAGAAAGAATAGCACAATCAGATGAACTAACTAATAGAACTATTAGAGGTTTAATGAATAGACACAATACTTTTGTAAGAGGTATAAGTACTAATTGGGATGAATTACAAAAAGCATTAGTTAGAGAACACGGACCTGAAAAAGGTAAAGAGCTATGGAAAAACATTACAGACAATTTTGAAAAAAATGGTATAGATTATATAAATAACCCTCAAGGTGCAGCTGAATATATGGCAACGCATATTCCTATAAGTACAGGATATGGAAGAGCATCTTTAGATAATGATTACTTAGGTAGTGGTTTAGAAGGTTTGTATACAAGTAACTCAATGCGTACAGCTGAAGGATATACTTATGGTAATGGTTATATTGTTAAAGCAAAACGACCTACAAACTTTTCATCAGCTAATAGACAAGACTGGATAACTGAAAATAGACCCGAGTACTATGATGAATATTTACCTAAAGCTGGTGAAAGAGGAGTTAGTTTAGAAACTTTAAGAGGTGTTACAAGAGACGATCTTAAACATTATCTAGAAAGAGGTAGTATAAGCCAAGAAAAATATGATAGATTAAATACATTTTTAGATGAGGTTCCAAAATTACAAAAAGATTTAAGAAAAAAATATGGTGTTGCTGATGGTGAATTTGTACCTGACGATGTACTAGATGATTTTATGGATGAGTTTGCGGCAGTAAAACAGGCTAAAATGGATGAATTATTTCCCCCTCTAACATATGATAAAAAACTATTAAGAACAGAAAGATCAAATCAGGCAACAGATGCTTTTGATTTTTTAATTAAAAAAGAAGGTACTAGTAAAAATTTATCTGAATGGTTAAAGACTCAACCTTATCAGGAAAAAATGAAAAAGGCGCGTGAATTAGGAGAATCATTAAGCAAATACACGTGGGAAGAACAGCAACCTATCAGAGAACAAATTAAAAGATTAGAACAAGAAACAAATGAGTTATATAATCAAAGTGTTCAGGATTATATGAAAACTCATCATCCGGATTATGACCCTGTTAATAAATATGCGCATTATATTCATTTAGGAACACCTGGTGAAAAAGCACTTGAACCTATTAGAAGTTGGAGAATTACTCCTGAAAAATGGGAGAATAGATCAAGAGGTCATCAGAATTTATATACTAAAGGTTTAAGTGCAATGGAAACCGGTGGAGGTATTTACTTAGGAAAGTATATGTTTAGAAACGGTGGGTTAGTAAAGATGCAGGGAGATGACTCACCAAGTCAAGTTAGTCCTAAAGGTAAAGGTTGGAGAGAGTATAAAACTCCTACAGGACAAAGTTTATATTTAGATCCTAGGTTTAAGAACCAACGTTACTATGTAGATGAAAAAGGTAATGCTATAACACCAGATCAGAACATGTCTTTATTTGATGTGCAAGATAATATATGGGAATCTGGAACATCAATGGCACCTTTAGTAATAGATACTAAAAAAGAAGATTTTGAAAAATATTTGGCAGATCAACAAGGGACTCTTAAACCTGCACCTGAAGGTTTTGAAAAATTAAAGAATCAGTTTATCTATGCAATGGATCAACCTTTAGATGCATTAGGTTCATTGATACAAAGAGGTTATATACCACAAGGTAACCTAAGTGGCAACTATCCTACATCATCTCCTATGAGTGATATAATAGGAGCATTCAATCCTGCATCTGTACTAATGGATATAGGAAGAGTTGGTAGAGACTTAGGAGAAAAAGAAACATATACTACTTGGGGTGGTGCTGGAGAAGCAGGACTAAACATTGCGGGATTTTTACCATTTGGGTCAATTGCAAAAAAAGTTTCAAAAAACATACCTTCTAAAACATATAACAATCGTACTATAGGTGAATTCTTTAAAGAAAACAAAATTGGTAAGAGTTTAGACGAAATAGAGTTAGAAGGTCTGCAAGATTTAGAACGTCAAAAAGTAAGTATAGATAGAGGTCCAAATGGTTATGAAAAAAGTTTTACAAGAGCAGACCAACAAAAAGCATTTGATGAGGCTACCGAGTTTCAAAAACAATGGACATATAGTAAGCAAGGTTTAGAAGATTATGAAAAAATAAAACCTGAAATACAAAAACTTAATGATGCAAAAGCTATTAAAGATAAAGAATATTATGATAAAGTAGCTGAGTTGGATAAAAGATCTAATGAAATAGAAAAAGAATTAGCTAGTGATACAGAAGGAAAAAATCTTGTAAGATTAACAGATGAAAAAGAAGCATTAGAAAAACAAGAAAATACTCTATGGTTAGCTACTTTTAATGAAAAAGCCGAATTAGATAAAGCCATAGATGATTTAAAAAATAGTATTAATATATATGATCCTGAATTTGAAAGAAAAGCATTAGAGTTAAAGAAAGCAAATAATGATTATGATGTTGATAAACTACCAGTGGTTTTACCAAATGATGAAAGAAACAAGTTAGTATATTTTAATGAGGATGACCCTAGTTTTCAAAACTTGTCAGAACTTGAAAAAATCTATTTAAGAGGAAATATTGACAATATAGGCGGTGTTAGACTAAATAATAGTACAATTACATTAGGTACTACAGGAAAACCTATTATAACAACCCACATAAAAAAAGAAAAATTACCTTGGAGTTGGTCAAATCCTTTTAAAACAAAAACTAAGAATGTATTAGTTGATCTTAATCAAAATAAGTTAATTACTCCTGAAAGAGTACGGTTTGTTAATGCTCATGAAATAGCTCATGATACACAAAAAATAGGAATATGGAGTGATGCTTTAACAGAATATGATCCTCAGTACGAGTATTATACATCTCATGCAAGAAATCCTATTGCTGCCGATTATAATAAAGCAATGATTCAACCAGATGCTCCTGGGACACATCAAACATGGGCATCATCTCCTGAAGAATTACATTCTGAACTATCAGGAGCTAGAGCATTTTTAGCATCAGAACTCATGAAAAGGGATGGTATGTCTATGCAGCAAGCTATTGATATTATTAAAAAAGATAGAGATGATTTTACAGATTACTTAATTGAAGTAGGAAATCTTAATAAACATTTTAAACCAGAAACATCTTTAGAAGAAAAGAGAAGACTTGTCAAAATGTTACCTGCTATAGTACCTGTAATAGGTACAGGATATTTAGGATCTAAACTTTATGACCAGTCTAAAGAACAGCAAACTCCAGGATTAAAAAAAGGAGGAATGCAAAAAGGTGGTGCTATAAAGAAAGTAAAGATCAAGAGTCTTCCTAGGAAAAACAAGTAAATTTTAATATCTTATATATAAACAGTATATTAGCGCAATTATGAATAAGCGTACAAACAGAGAGGTATTTCCTCAAGTAGCATCAATGCAACAGTTTTTTAACTATGGACATGCTACACCGCAAGTTCCGTTTACTATGCAGGTAGGAGGAACCTTATCTCAAGGAATGTCAAATATGGCATCACAGACAGGTCAACTTCCTATGATGAATATGGGGTCTAATATTATAGACAGACAATTATCAGATGCTAGAAGAATGGGTTATATGGCAGACGGAGGTATACCTAATACTAATATAGCACCTAACTTCTATATTAATAAGTTAGATAAGTTTATTGGTAAAGTAAAAGGTATGGCTGCCCGAGCTAATGAAAAGAGTCTAATGGAAGATGCTTTGGGCATGGCTCAAGAAAAAGGTATATTCCAAGACGGAGGTCCTCGTACAGTTTCAAATAATACTATGTTTACAGGAATGGATTTTAGTAAAGCAAGTAATTTTCTGAATAACTATAATAATCTTTATAAGGCAGCAAATGCTGAAAAATTATATGGACTGGCAAATAGTATGAGAAGTACTGCTATTGCAAACTCTACTCCTTATGCAAAACTAATCCATACATATGATTTAGAAAACCCATACATGCAAGAAGATGCTGCTCCTATTAATCTACCAGATCCTAATAGGGCAATGTTTCCTAAAGACTTAGGTATGGCCAAGTACGGTCTTGAAACATATCAGTCAGATATAAAAACAGGAGAAAAACAAGATGAGGTAAAGCCAAAAACTAATGAAGAGTTAATGGCAGAAATAGATGCACAGAATAAAAGAATAGAGGCATTAGAGGCTAAGAAATCTAAATGTGCATCTGGTAACTGTTCTCCTGAAGAAGAAGCTGATATTGCAAAAGAAGAAGAAAATGTAAAAACATCATCATCAGATTTACAAGGACGTTTAGCTGTAATGGATGTTAAAGATAAATACAGATGGAATGCTGCTAGTAGATTTGGTAATTTACTAAGGGGTAGTTCTGATCCAGGTCGTCCAGGACAATTAAGAGAAAGAACTTACCATTATGAGTTTGGTAGAAAAGGAGACATGCCTCCTATGGGAATGGCAAGTGGAACAGGAAGTATGCCTAGTGGTGTTGCATCTATTGGAACTGATAACATTGATGCCTGGAAGAAATGGCAAGGTGCTGCTGGTGCAGGAGAAAAACCTAAAAC
>Ga0181346_1000771_pt1 | contig 14132 bp, 17 predicted proteins | sample Su13VDMM15DN_FD_130100 | JGI IMG/M metagenome (GOLD analysis project Ga0181346, IMG submission 130100) | Freshwater viral communities from Lake Michigan, USA - Su13.VD.MM15.D.N | ecosystem: Environmental > Aquatic > Freshwater > Lake | place: USA: Michigan | collected 2013-07-15 | reverse complement strand
TATGTTTTCAGTTTCAATTGAAAACGACGACTCACCAGGATATTTTACAGAAAAATTAACAGATAATTTTGTTATGGGAACTGTACCGGTGTATTGGGGTTCAAGAGAAATAGTGTCAAAATATTTTGACCCAACAGGGGTAATCTTTTTGGAAGATGACCCAACACTATCAACATTATCCGTTGAAAAGTATCAATCAATGATGCCGGCAATTGAAAGAAATTTCAAATTGGCACAAGAACTTCCAATTGCGGAAGATTATTTTTTTGAAAAATATTTAAAATAAATTATGAATATTAATACAAGTCCCAACACTAAAAGATAAAATATGAAATATTTGATTTTAGGATCGGCTGGACAAATCGGATTGGAACTTTGTAAATTCTTAGAAAAAGAAGGACATGAAGTTTTAACATTTGATATTGAAGATGACCAAATACAAGACTTAAGAGTAAAAGGAATGGTTGACTCTTATATTAGTGAATCAGATTTTGTGATGTTTTTAGCGTTTGATGTTGGTGGCTCAAGATACTTAAAAAAGTATCAACACACTTATGATTTTATTGATAACAATGCAAACCTTATGGTGCACACATTTCAATCATTAAAATCGTATAGTAAACCGTTTATCTTCGCGTCATCTCAAATGTCTAACATGTCTTACTCCCCTTACGGAGTTGCTAAAGCTTTAGGAGAATCTTATACAAAGGCATTGGGTGGTATTATTGTTAAGTTTTGGAACGTGTATGGCCCTGAACATAATTTAGAAAAATCTCACGTAATTACTGATTTTATTCTAAAGGCAAGACAAGGAAAAATTGAAATGATGACAGATGGTAAAGAAGAAAGACAATTCTTACACGCAGAAGACTGTTCAAGATGTTTAATGATTCTCTCCGAAAAATACAATGAAATTGATAGAGACAAAAACCTCCACATCACTAATTTTGAATGGAATACTGTATTGGGAATTGCTGAAATGATTAAAGAATTAATTCCTTGTGACATTCAACCATCTGAAGAAATTGATTCGGTTCAGATGAATAAGAGAAATGAACCTGACCCATACATTCTTAATTTTTGGAACCCCAAAATATCAATAAAAGAAGGTATTGAAAAAATTATAAAAGAAATATGAAAAAGATAGTTGTATTAGGTGGAGGAGGGTTCATAGGTGGACACCTTGCCAAAAGATTAAAAGAAGAAGGTAATCACGTGAGAGTATGTGATATTAAAAAACACGAATACTTCTTTCAAGACGAATTCTGTCATGAATTTATTTTAGGTGATTTAACTGACCCCAAAGTTGTTGAATTAGTTATCGAAGAAGGTGTTGATGAGGTTTATCAACTTGCAGCAGATATGGGTGGAGCATTATACATCTTTACAGGTGAACATGATGCTGACGTTATGTATAATTCTGCGACTATCAACCTTAACGTTGCTCGTGAAGCGGTAAAGAAAAAGGTTGGAAAACTATTTTACTCATCCTCTGCGTGTATGTATCCCGAACACAATCAGTTAGACCCTGAAAATCCAAACTGTGAAGAATCTTCAGCATATCCAGCAAATCCCGATTCCGAATATGGATGGGAAAAATTATTTTCTGAAAGGTTATATTTGGCCTTTAGTAGAAACTATGGACTAAATGTAAGAATAGGAAGATTTCATAATATTTTTGGGCCACAAGGTACATGGACAGGAGGTAGAGAAAAATCGCCAGCCGCTATGTGTAGAAAAGCAACTGAGACTGAAAATGGTGGAGAAATCGAAGTTTGGGGTAATGGATTACAAACTCGTTCATTCTTATATGTTGATGAATGTGTTGAAGCCGTCTTTAGACTTATGGAGTCCGAATTTAAAGGTCCTGTGAATATCGGAAGTGAAGAAATGGTTACAATCAACCAGTTAGCTAAAATGGCAATAGAAATTGCTGAAAAAGATATAACCATTAAAAATATCGAAGGTGAAGAATTTGTTAAAAAGTATGGATTCAAGTGTCCATTGGGAGTTAAAGGTAGAAATTCTGATAACAAGTTATATCGAGAAAAAATTGGGTGGGAAGTAAGTCAACCTTTATCAGTCGGATTGAAGAAAACATATCAATGGATAAAGTCTCAAGTTGATAAAAAACAAAATGAAACTGTATACATTTATGAAAGCCCCGATGGTGGAAAAACAGTATATAGAAGAGAGTTTCATAATCCGGAAAAAAAACAGATAAAATAATATGTTGACAATACCAGTTAGTGTTGGAGAATTAATTGATAAATTATCAATTTTACAAGTAAAAAAACTAAAAATTACAAATCCTGAAGGATTAAAATATGTATCCGAAGAATTCGAATTATTATACAATCAATCCGAAACTTATTTTCAAGTTAGTGAATTGAAGTCTTTGTATGAGTCATTGACAGAAGTAAATTCAACACTTTGGGATGTAGAAGATAAATTGAGAGTTTTTGAATCAGAGAAAAAATTTGACCAAGAATTTATCGAATTGGCAAGAAAAGTTTATTACACGAATGATGAAAGATTTAGGTTAAAAAATAAAATTAATTCTATTACATCTTCTGAAATTAGAGAAGTAAAAGATTATAAACCTTACTAATTTTCAAACTAAGATTAAATTACAAAAAATGGGTAGACCAACAAAACCAAAACCAACGGCAACTTTACCAAGTGAAGAAACCCCAATTAAAAATAAAAAACAACAAATCTGTTCAATAATTAAGAGAAAAACAAAAGAAAAATTTTTATCTGAAAGTCAAAAAGAATACTACGAAAAATTGGCTAATAACCAAATTAGTATTTGTTCAGGTCCCGCAGGTGTTGGAAAAAGTTATATCGCAATGAAATGTGCTGTTGATTTATTATCAGACCCTAACACTCCTTATGAAAAAATTATAATCGTGAGACCTGCAGTTGAAGCTGAAGAAAAATTAGGTAGTTTACCTGGAGGTGTTGAAGAAAAACTCGACCCTTATATTTTTCCATAATATTATCTATTGAATAAAATAATTGGAAAAGATACTAGAGAAAAATTAAAGGAAATTGAGGCAATAGAGGTATTCGCATTGGCATACATGAGAGGTATGAATATTGACAATTCAATTTTGATTTTTGAGGAAGCTCAAAATTCAACTCCAAGTCAAATGAAATTGTTATTAACTAGAATAGGATTTAACTCAAAATTTTTTATATCGGGAGATTTAGAACAATTTGATAGACACAAAGACAAAACACAAACAGGTCTTTGGGACGCTCTTAAGAAATTTCAAAATATGAATGATATTGGTGTTTTTGAATTCAAGTCTACAGATATTGTCAGAAATGAATTAATATCTAAAATATTAGAAAAATACGAAGAATGAGAATTGGAATTGAGTTGAATGGGGTTCTAAGGGATACTCTTAAAAAAATACAACAAGAGTATGAGAAATGGTATCTTAATAATCCATTTCGTGATGAAAATGAAGAAGATGATTTTAAATATGAGGTTTTATCTGAACTAACCACATTGAACATTTCGAATCATTTGAAATTTAGGAGTGAAGATGAATTATATGATTTTCTATATAAGGAACATACTATGGAAATTTTTGGACATGCTGGTTCTGTGGAATCTTCAGGTCTTGTAGAATTAAATGAATTTTACTTAGACATGAGAGAATCTCATGACATTATTGTTGTTTCGGATGAAATAGGTAAATCAAAACCTGCGTCATTATTTTTCATTTCTAAGTTTGGTTGTTTAGTTGAAACTGTAAAATTTTATAGTGAAAGTACAGTTAATTCATTGTGGGATTCTGTAGACATTTTACTTACCGCTAATCCTAAACTATTATTGAATTATCCAAAAAACAAAATGGTGATTAAATTCAACACAACTTATAATAATGATGTTGAATCTGAATTTCATATTTCAAGTCTTAAGGAGTTAAAAACAAAAATACAAGAAATAATATGATACAAGTATTAGGTGAGAATTATTTTATCGACTTAGATGAAATTGAAAACTATCTTGATATGAGTCAAACTGACGACAGTGAAGATTCAGAGTCAGGAGTAACAGAAACAAAAATTAATATTATCAAATTCGAAATGGTTAAAATGTTATTAGACACTATTTTGAATGAACAAGAAATTGTTGACGAAAAACTTGGAATGAAATCTAACGCACAAGTTAGTATACCTTTTAGGTTAGCCTTCAATAGTTTATTAAATAAAAAACTTATAAATCATTATTAATATGGAAAACCAACTTCAAGACAAAGTAAAACAATCCATTACGATACTAAGAGAAAAACAAGCCAGAATATATTTTTTAGTTCAAGATACTAAAGGTAATGCAAAGGCATCTGTAAGACTCATATATCAAATGGCGAAAACATTAAAAGACAATGGATTTAATCCAATTATACTTCACGAAAAATCTGACTATGCAGGTGTTGTCGCATGGTTGAATGAAGAATATATGTCATTACCTCACAGAGCAATCGAAGGTCAAAATTTAGAAATTTCACCTGAAGATTTTTTAGTTATCCCTGAAGTATTCGGGTTTGTTATGGACCAAGTAAAACAACTTCCTTGCGCTAAAATTGTATTAACTCAACAATATGCTCACATGTTGGAAACTTTACAACCAGGTCAAACATGGAATCAATTTGGATTCTTAAAATGTATTACGACTTCGAGCAAACAAAAAGAATATATTGAAAGGGTTATGAGACAAGTATCATTTGATACTATTGACCCTCTAATTAGTGAGGAATTCACACCTAAGACAACACCTGCGATGCCAATCATTGGCGTTCACACAAAAGAACAAAGTGATGCGATTAATCTAATTAAAACATTTTATCTAAAGTTTCCACAATACAGATGGTTTACTTTTAGAGATTTGAGAGGTTTGTCAGAAAAAGAGTTTGCAAATTCTTTAAGAGACTGTTTCTTAAGTGTTTGGATTGATGACCACAGTGGATTTGGTACATTCCCTTTGGAATCTATGAAGTCAAATGTTCCAGTCATTGGAAAAGTTCCAAACCTATCTCCTGATTGGATGAGTGATGACAATGGTATTTGGGTAACAGACCAAACTTTATTACCTGATTTAGTTGCTGATTATGCACAAAATTGGTTGGAAGATAATATTGACCCACAAATCTATGAAAAAATGAAGGAAACCGTTGAAAGATATACGGATAAACAAACGTTTGAATCATCTATCGTTTCATTATTCGATGGTTATTTAACTGCTAGAGCGGATGCATTCGAAAATCAAATTTCCAAAACAGAAGAATAATATGAATAATACATTATCACTATCAGTAATACTTCCCATAAAATCTTCCAAAGCAAAAGATTTTGAAGAATATTTTGAAAAGGCAATTTCATCTCTAAAAAATCAAACAGTTGGTTTCGAAGAATTAGTTATCGTACATACACAAGAAGAATCTTTAATTGACCATCTAAATTCTTATGATTTTGGGGATTTGAATGTCACAAAATTATTGTGGGACAAAGACCCAAGTTATGCGAGTCAAGTAAATTATGGAATCGAAAACGCAAAGGGAACTTGGGTTTCTCTTTTTGAGTTTGATGACGAATATTCTTCAATTTGGTTCAAAAATGTTCAAAAATATGTTGAATCATTTCCTGATGTTCAAATGTTTTTACCTGTGGTTGTTGAAACGGATGAGAAGGGATTATTTGCAGGATTTACAAATGAAGCGACATTCGCCGCAAATTTCTCTCAAGAAATGGGGATTCTTACAAATGACACTTTGCAAGATTATCAAAATTTTCAAACTGCAGGTTCGGTTTTCAAAAAATCAATTATTGAAGACTTCGGAGGTTTCAAACCTTCTGTGAAACTAACCTTTATTTATGAATTCTTATTGAGGTTAACATACAACTCAGTGTTAATTATGACTATTCCGAGGCTAGGATACAAACATGTCAACCTGAGAGAGGGTTCCATTTTTTGGAATTACAAATTTGGAGAAAATAAAATGATTGAGGATGAGGTAAAATTTTGGATTCAAGCAGCTAAAAGAGAGTATTTTTTCACGGACGATAGATCCATAAAATATCAATCTACTAATGATTAATGCAAGAATCCCACTCTGCAACGACAGAGGATGTTTTATCAAAAAAACGAGGTAGAAAGGCAGTTAAAGAAAATTATTTTGATGTAAGAGAAGAAGAGGCGGTAAGAAAATTTTTAGTTACCGAAACTTCATACGAAAAAAATAAAATCTATAATCAATTTTTAAGACATCCTTTAGATAAAATGATTTCCTCAATTATTCGACGATATAAGTTATATCGTAAAGACATGAATTTTGAGGAAATTCATACAGATACACATTCCTTTCTTATGACGAAAGTCGATAAGTTTAAGCCAGATAAAAATAAAAAAGCTTATTCTTATTTTGGAACTATTTGTAAAAACTATCTGATGGGTCAAATCATTAAAGACCAAAAAGAGACTAATAGAAAAATATCATACGAAGATATTTCATCAAGTCTTGAAGAACGACCTGATATGTCTTATCGAATAGATGACGATATTATTGAAACTGATTATGTTATCAATAAATATTTGGAGGAGTTAAAAGATTACATCGAATCAGAACAACTAAATGATAATGAAAAAAAGTTAGGATACGCATTAATTGATTTATTTGACAATTATGAAACAATATTTTCAGGAGCAGACAATAACAAATTCAACAAAAATGTAATTCTTTTATCATTAAGAGAAATGACAAATCTAAGTACCAAAGAAATTAGAAGTTCAATCAAAAGATTCAAAAAATTATACTTAGTAATTCAATCAAGAATCAAAAACCAATAAAAAAGTATTTATAGATATGCCGAGACCTCAAAGAAAAGAAATTAATTTTACCAAAGATTCTATATTATCTCTCATGCAAGAAATTTATAATGAACTTGTTGAGCAAAGACAGACTGCAATTAGGATTCAGAATAAGATGTTGGCGATGTTAAAAGAACCATCCGACATGACTACGATTGGCCCTGTAATCGAAAAACAACAAAAAATTGTAAACGATTGTGTGGAGAAAAAAATTAGTTTATCAAAGCTACAGTCAAGTATTTGGGAGAAAACAAACAACAATAAGGAGGATTCATTCTCTCTTGCGGATCTAGACGATGATTTAATACAAAATCTCATTGAAAAAGATGTTTCCAAAGATGAGGAATCATACAAAATGAGATAAATATGCCTTTAGATATTACATCAGCAGAACAATCAATACAAAGTAAAATTGATGCTTACAAAACCTATAGGGAAATTGTTGTTGCACAAAAAAAATTATTAAAAGAACAAGGCAATTCAATAAGTGCCGCAAATTCCCAAATCACAAGTCAGTTAAATAAAATACAAGAATTACAAAAAAGATTCCAAAGGGATCCACCAAATTCAATGGATAATCTGTTGAATTTTTTGGGTTTAACTCAAGGAACTGGAGGTGCAACAGTAAAATACTTACGCACAAAAATATTAGAAGCAGCCACACAAATAGAACCAACCCTTGTTGGTATTCTAAAGGAGGAAACCATAAAAGCGTTGGGGTGTTCTGTTGAACAGACTTATATTGGGGTTTCATTAGAAAGTTTAAATTTAACACCAATACCTCTCAGACCACAAGCAGAGGGAATTTATATTCCCGTAAATTCTTTAGATTTTTTCTCAAGTCTAAAACAATCCCCCCAAACAAATTTCGGAAAAGTTTATTACGAAAAAGAAGACCCTTCAGGTGACCCCATATTTGTTCCGTATGGAGGTAAAGTCCCATTCCCCATGAACAAACAATTATTCGATTTGATGACTCAAGATAATGAAGGAAGATCTTACAGTCAAATCAATGGAAAATATTATTTAGGTAAATCGGAACAACCTTTGTATGATTTACAGTATACAAACGTAAATAGTTTTGGGGTTACAGGAGATTATTTAAGAGTTTTTTTAATTGAACGTAAGGATGAAGAAACGGGTGAAATTATAAATAACGTTGGTCAATTTATCTCAGATTATTATAGTACAATCAAACTTGTTGACACGGTTGATATTGGAGCACAGATTGTTAATCTTATCTCAGGAGCAATAAGTAATGATGCTCAAATTGGTGTTGGTCCGTTAGAGAATCAATCAAAATTTTCATTAATTGCACAAAGGATTCTTGGATTATGTTTCGACGATAGAGCCGAAATTGACGTTAGTGGTATTTCGAAAATTGCAGAATTGGACGGAGTAGATAATAGTTTTTTTGAACTCAACGAAATTGACTTGAGAAATATTGAAGTTGAAATTTCGAACGTTCAAAATGGTGTAATGGAATTTGAAGATTGTGGTAATATAAGATTGCCAGTCGATTCTACAGTTTTGATGGATGAATTGATTAATTTCAGAGATTCCGAAAGTGGAGATACAATAGAACGGCAAGTAGAAGTTCTTTCAGAAATTATTGATTCAATCTCTGATAATCCAAGGTGGAGTTTGGATATTCCTATTAATTTAAATGTTAAACTTTCAATTGATAAAAATGTAATAAAAAAGATTCCATTGGCAATTTTTGCTGCGGTTTTAACCCCAAAAAATCTTTTACCTTTATATACTCTTTTATCTGTAGTTGAATCGGGAGCTACATTCACTTACAATCAAGTAGTTACTGGAGTCAATCAAGATATTGCTGAGGTGGGTAACTTAGGGGCAAATGTTGGGGCACAAGGAAGTAATATTATTAATAATTCAGAAGATTTTTTAAAAAAATATAGAACCTTTTGTATTGAAGTTCTTTCGAGAATAAATGTTGAATTTCTTAAAGTTCTTTATGAAATACTAAAAAAAGATATTATTAATTTGACTGGTCTCATACTTAAGGACTTGATAGACTCAAAGTTAAAGAAAAAATATACCATAATTAATAGTTTAGTCGCAGTTGCGTTAGCTGTTTCCGCCCTTGTCGGATTTCTTGAATTCAGAAAGTGTAAAAGTCTAATGGACAATATTCTTTATCTACTTAATTTAGCCAATAAAGGATTAAATCGAAAACCTAAAAATGAAATCCCACTTCCTCTTTTATTACTTTCTGGAGGTTTACCTGGTTATTCTCCCGAAAGAGCAACTATAAATGCGTTTGAATTACTACAAAGTGTGGGTATACCTACAGGAACATTACCTGATGGGTCGCCCAATTTGATGGGTTTATATACTAAATTGACTAACCAAGCGGTTGATAAAGAAGAATCTGAAAATGGAAAAGTTGAAATTGCCGTTGCGGGATTATTTGGATTAGGAAAAAAATTATAATAAATATGACAGACGAAAAATTCAAAGAAATAATTGATACTCAAACAAATCTACAGGACTTACCAAACACCAAATTGGTTGAGTATTTGGATTTACTGTCCTACGATTTTGATTTTACAAAAGATTCTATAATCAAAAGTACTATCTATTTAGATAAAGTAGAAGAATTGTACAATAGAATATTAAAGATTTACCAAGAAAGAAATAATGGAAAATAATTCAATTTTTTTTCAGTGTAGAGTATTGAATACAGAAGACCCGATGATGCTCGGTAGAATCAGAGGTGTAAGACTTATCGACAACTATGACGATATATTGAAAAGTATTACCTCTCCACCATGGAACGAGGAAAAGGATATATGGACATCACGAGATCCATTTATTTTTAATGCGTTACTTCCTTATTTCGTTTATTCTGTACCCAAAGTAGATGAGTTGGTACAAGTAATTTATGTAAACAAAGATTTTCAATATCAAAATCAATATTACGTACAGAACACTTTTTCAAGCCCAACCGCAACCTTTAAAGAATTTTATTTCGGAGGAAATAAATTTACAGGTACGGGTATGCAAATCAAAAACCCAAAGCCACTTAAAAATCAAGATGGAACATTTACCGACCAATCGGTACACAAAGGAGTATTTCCTCAGCCAGGTGACAACGCATTATTAGGTAGAGGAAGTGCCGATGTGGTTGTTAAGCAAGATGAAGTTCTTATAAGAGCTGGAAAATTTAAAGGAGAACAACTCCAACCTAATGTAATTCCTGTTGCAAATCAACAAAGAGGTTTCCTACAACTTTCAAAATTTCAAAGTGTATTACAAAACCTCGAACCAAAAGTTTATTATGAACTTCAAGAAAATGTTCTATTAACAAAATATTTGATAGAGTGGGCTATAATTAATCCAGAAAATACTCAGGATAAATTTACTGGTTCCGTTTATCTATATCAGTTGAAACCTGATGTTTCTGTAAACTCAAAAAATATTTCAGTAGATAGTGTCATTCCTGAAAATTTGAAAAAATTAGTTGCAACTGAAAATTTTTCTCAACTTTCAAAAATTCAGGTTATAAAGTTTGTAAACAATTTTATCAAAACCTGTAATGAAACCGACACTACAAGAAGTGGTGTGAAACTTTTTTCTGACAACAGTGCAACGAATAAGTTTCCAATTTATTATCGACCTAATACAATAATGTATTCAAAGTTGAATCCTTCCACTCCTTTGGGGTCAGGAGCAACTTCAACCGAGATAAGTAATATAAGTGACATTTATAAAGGAGTTAAATTGAATCCCGCTTTAATTGGTGGGTATGGTCTTATCTATGCAAAAGGAAAGGTAGGAATTCCTAAGAATGCAATAAAAAAGATTGCAAAACAACAAAAATATATCAATCAAGAATCATCTTACGGAGCACTTGGTAGTGATACATTATTTTTAGTTTCTCATAACTCACAAATTCCTGGCAAGGGAAAAATAAATTTTGACGATACTCTTTATGGTATTACTCCAGAAAAATTTGCGAATGAATTTCTACCCAAAACTTCGAGTATGGTCAGAGGAGAAGAACTTTTAGAATTAATAAATTTAATTGTCAGATTTTTAGTTACACATACTCACGCATATCCCGGACTACCTCCAGTTCCTGTAACTCAGGATGGGTCAAACACCCAAGCAATCCTTACAGAACTACAAAATGCGGTTAACAAAATTCTAAGTAAAAATATTAGACTTAATTGATATTTATTAGTTAAAAGATAAATGTCAATCTTAAGGTCTTATATAAATAAAAACAACACCATCATTTCAAACTCATATGTCAATACGGGTAGAAACCCTGTTATAGAGTTAAATTTTGGTGCTTCGGATTTAATTGTCCCAAACTTTGGTTTCACAAGATTTATCTTTGATTTAGATTTATCTTTATTAGAAGAAAACATAAGTTCAGGTGTTATATCTACAGGGTGTACTTCAGCAATGACACACACTCTCCAAATGACAAACACGTCATCATTTGATAATGAATTATTAAATTCATTCATGTCAAACGAAAGAAGAAGAGCGACCTCGTTCGACTTAATATTATACAGAATTCCAAAATTTTCAGGAACCACTGGAATCCCCCAATATTGGGATGAAGGTGTCGGATATGACTACAATGATTTTAACATTGCTCAAAATAGTGCGAATGGTGGAATTTCCCCTTTAACGTACGTTGACAGTCGAGCATATTCTACACGACCATCTAACTGGTATCAAACGACAACTCTCTCTGGATGGTCTCAAAATGGTATCTATAACAATAAGAATGAAGGAGTTGTAAACTATTCAGGTTTGACCATCGTCGCAAGACAACATTTCGAACTCGGAAACGAAGATTTGAATATGGATATGACCAATGAAATCAACGGTATATTAAATGGGTCTATTACTGGAGTCACAGGTTATGGAATATCGTATTTACCACAAATAGAAAATATTACAGGACTTACAGAAAGTTATAGTGTGGCATTCTTTTCAAGGCACACTCAAACATTTTATCAACCATACCTATTAACAAATTACAACGATTTAGTAGAAGACGATAGAAATTTATTCTTAAAAAATCAGGAAAATAAATTATTCTTATATGTTTATCAAAATGGTGATTTTGTTAATCTCGATTCAGACCCTTTTGTCAGAATTGAAGATAGAAATGGTGTTGCGGTAACTGGTATGACTTCCTTAACGACCTGTCTTAAAACTAAAGGTATTTATGAAGTCACAGTACCAAATGGATTTTCTAATTATCCAACACCATGTGTATTTTACGATATATGGTCTGGTCTTACAATTAATGGACAATCGATACCTAACGTAACAAATCAATTTACATTACAACCATATACCTCAGGTATTCAAATTGGTTCGGTGTCCAAGGACCCTCAAATATTCGGATTTAATTTCTATGGTATTTTACAAAATGAACAAATTCTTAATACAGACATTCGTAAGGTTGGTGTTACAATTAAAAAGGCATATACGGGTCAACAACTATTATTAGACGTTTCAGGGTTCTACAGAGTCTATGTTACAGAAGGTACAACAGAAGTATTGGTACAAGATTGGACACCATTGAACAGAACACCAAATGAGTATTACTTTATATTCGATATGAGAGATAAAATACCAAATCAATATTTTGTTGATATTCAAGTGAATACTTCAGGAGAAAAAGATACTTATAAGAGACAATTAACATTTTCAATCGTAAATACAAAATGAACAAAGTAGTAAAATTAACAGAAAAAGATTTAACACACTTAGTCAAACGAGTTTTGAGTGAGCAACAAGAAACAGAGAATTATATGTTCTTCGGTAATCTGAAACAAATTGCAAGACAATGTAAAATGTTATTAGAAATGGATGAAGAAATGGTTGACCAAATTCTACAAGATGGACATGATTGGGCTGATGACCACGTTTCAGAGGCAAAAACAAACATGGACCAAGTTTTTGATTTCATAATGAATGAAAAAAACAAAATGGACCAATATGTTGATTATGAACAAATGGATGAAGGTAGAAAGAAAACGGGAACTAAACTTTGTGCTAGAGGTAAAACCGCTGCAAAATCAAAGTTCAAGGTTTATCCTTCAGCATACGCCAATGGATACGCAGTCCAAGTATGTAAAGGTAGTATGCCAGGGCTAGATGGAAAGAAACATTGCTCAGGAGCTTATTGTTAAAAATAAAAAGAAGAATTTAGGTTCTTCTTTTTTTTGCCCAACAATTTTCATATCTTTGACTAGTTATTATATCTAACAAAAGACATGAAAAAATTCTTCAGAAAATTATGGTTAAAATTTTTTATAAGGATGAATCGAAAGATTCAACCAAAAGTCAATTTTGATGATAATGAAAAAACTGGGTCATCAATTTGTCGAAAATTAATAAATCATGAGAATTCCAAATTTTTGATTGCTCCTTTATCTCAAAAAAGATACATTAAGAATGAATCACTACAAATGTTTGTGATAATCCAAGAAGATAGAATAAACATTACTAACCACATTTACAATTATGATATCACAATTTCATTGCAAATGGGGCAAAAACTTGGAAGGTTGTTCGATAACAAAGTGGAAGAAGCAAGAATGAAATTTGAAAAGGAAATGCATGGCCAAGTACAACACTCACTGAAAAAGATTTTAGAGAAACTTATCTAATACTTTCTTTCAAAATTTTAGTAATTAAATCCCTTAATGATTCATTTTGGGATTTTTTCGGTTTATAAGATGTCATAGTTGGTTTATTACCAGTACCAACCTTCGGGTCTGATTTTTCAGCCCTTCTTTTCTGTGAACATGCCGATTTCTTTTGAGAGTCGGTCATGTTTGCAGCAACTCCTTTAGCACGACATTTAGGATACGATTTACTATCCGCTTCAGGTCTACCACAAGGGGGATGTCCTCCTCCTTCTTTCTTTCTACAAATATTAACCCATGGTCCTGAAGGTTGTTTTGAACCTTTAGGTTTCTTCTTTGTACCAAACCAAACCGCTAAATCTTCCTTCAAGGGTTCACCACTCATAGTTGGATTGATTGCTGACCCTTCCTCGTCGTTTTGACCTTTGTAAGTTTTTTTCTTTTCCATATTGATTTTACTAAACTTCTTGGTTCTTTGTTCTATTTTTTCTCTTTCTTCGGGAGATTCTGTAAAATCTCCATCCGCCTCTTGATAGGCAAGTTGAGCATTCGTATATTTGTAAACTGGCTCTGTGAAAGGACCAAGTTGGTCATCTTTCCAT
>Ga0181346_1000769_pt1 | contig 14143 bp, 14 predicted proteins | sample Su13VDMM15DN_FD_130100 | JGI IMG/M metagenome (GOLD analysis project Ga0181346, IMG submission 130100) | Freshwater viral communities from Lake Michigan, USA - Su13.VD.MM15.D.N | ecosystem: Environmental > Aquatic > Freshwater > Lake | place: USA: Michigan | collected 2013-07-15 | reverse complement strand
TGTTCCTGCTACGCCTGATGTGGTTGCAGTGGAAACAATACTCTCTAAATAATACCCTAATTGTTGAACTGACGGCAAAATTGTATTTGTTGAAACAGATGTATATGAATTAACGCCATTAGTTAGGCCGCTTAATGCTCTATTATTCATGTTAATCCCTGTTGCATTTGTTGCTCCAATATTCAATGAACCTGATGCTATTCTATCTATATTTTGCACTTGAAATGTTCCTGGAATAGTTGTCGTTACTCCTGCTTTCCCAATATTAATGGGTGTTGCGTTAGTTATACCAATGCTTAATGTAGTGGCGGTTGCTGTATCCAGTGAAGGTGTTTGAATACCACCTGCAATAGTGGTTGTTACTCCTACTTTTCCAATATTAATGGGTGTTGCGTTAGTTGTTCCAATGCTTAATGTAGTGGCGGTTGCTGTGTCTAATGATGGAGCAGTAAGCCCAAGTGTAAAAGCATTTGTTCCTGTAAAAGTATTATTGCTTGATAATAGAGTAGTTCCTGCGTTAAGCGTAGACTGCACGAATGAATAGTAAGCATTTTGAAAATAAGTATTTACCAATAGTGGTGCTCCATCTTTATGTAGGTAAATTTTAATTACAATTTTATCTGTTAATAAGAGGGTATAAGGAGCGGAAAGAGTTCCATTAATTCCAAATGCGGTCGGTGTAGTTGTTGCATTTACATCAGTAGAATTTCCACTTGTAAATATAAGAGTTTCAACTGCACCAGTGAGTTTATAAACTTCAAAGAAATAAGTTAATACACCACCAATAGCGGCGACTTCACTAAATACAAGAACATTCCAAATTCCTGATGGGATAGATGTAATACCCAAAGCAGAACTCACAAACTCTGCGACAAGTTGGTTCGTAGTATCAGTCGTGATAGGGACAATTTGTTGGGCGGCGGCAACTACGGACTGCCCTAAACTTCTATAAAGTCCATCTACAACTGAATAATTAAAGAAGAAATTATAACCACCGCTATATTGGCCTACTAAACTATCAACATATCCCTTATTTGCGAGGTCATTTCCATTAACAGGATCAGGGGCATGAGGGGCATTGTTAAAGTCTACTTGTCCGTTTATATCTAATTCTGTTCCATTATTTATAATTTCAGTTAAGGTTGCTCCTACTTGAAATTTTAGTCTATCTTTAAGTAATTGTCCATAATCTGCTCCAAAGGGTTGATTTGTTACTAAAAATCCATCTGTTTGATGAGTTGCCGTATTTGAAGCAGCATCACTAATTATTTGCGTATCAAACCGCATTTCATTTGTAATTGTAGATGGCGGATTATTTATTGTTAAAATACCTTGTGCAGTATCGCCTGCATCCAAAACTTGCTGTAATGTTGGTGTTCCGCCTGATGTTAAAACAAGACTTTGTAAAGTATTTAGCTGTGATTTTATTGCACCATAACCATATGCACGAGACATTTATATATATAACAATTATAATATAATTTATAATTTAATTTATAATATTGTTATAACCTATATGTCGAAATTAGCAAATCCTGTGTTTCAAAATATCGTAGACATGATTGGGGGACTTATTAAAAAGAAAAAGAAAAAGAAGCTAACTATCGCACCAAGCAAAACATCAGTTCTAAAAAAGTTTACAGCTTTAGCTCCATCTAAACCGGTCGAAATCCCAATATCATATTTCCCAAAGAAACGTCCAGTAGGTCGCCCTCGACGCTTGTACGATGAAGATGCACCAAAAGTAAGACGAAGAACTAAAGCACAAATAGCGATAGATGAAGCAGAAGCAATACGACAAGCAGAAGAATTTGGAAAAGTAACCGCTGTAAAAAGACTTAAAACAAATCCATTTGGAGTTGCATTTCGTCAAAAGGCAGCTGAAAAACGAGAACAAAAAAAAGCCAAAGCAGTTGGTTTACTATCTAAACTCGCAAAGAAAAAAGTTGCTGAACGAACTGCTAAAGAAGAAAAAGCTTTATTATTACCTGAATTTGAAGTTGAAGTAGGAACACCTAGACGGCATCGACGAACTTATGCAGAACAAGATGATGATTTAGATAGATTAGTTGAAGAACTACGTAGAAATCCAGATCCCAAAGAACGAAAAAGATTAACTACAGCAGCAGGTTTAACAAAATATCAAAAAAAACAACTTGAAAAATATCCACCACCAAGACCGGCAAGAGCTGTAGGTGAAGCAAAAGAAGAAGAAGAACTTGCACCATTAGTTCTTCCAGTAAGTCCTAAAGGTAAAGTCCCGCCGCCTCCTTCATATTCACCGCCTGCTGCATTAAAGAAAGCTGTAAAAAAAGTTCCTGGACCGCCACCCAGTCCTGTTCCTGCTGAAGCAACTGGTTTAGGACGCTTCCGTAAAAGACGTAAATATTAATGAAAACATTAAAAATGAATTATGAATATTAAAATAATAATTAAAACAATTCTAGAAAAATATATCTGTAGGACTATTCTTAAAATACAATCATGTAAATCCAATAAACCTTTATAGTTCTATAAAACCATAAAGTTCTAAATTAATATTTTAATATTCATACATCAAAAATAAAGAAATCATTAATAATTTACATTAATATAAAATTAAAATAATATATTAATGTATAATGGTTAAATCTGTAGAATTGTTTGGAGGTTCAACTATTAGTGATGGTAGTAAAAAGACATATACGAGCAAACTTAAGAAGCTTAACGGAAATAAAATACCAACTGATCTAAATTTTTTAAAAGATACAAAGAGTATTTTAGAACAAATTGAAGCTATACCTAATCCAAATACACGAAGAAGTTCATTAATTGCTGTTGTTAGTGTGTTAAAAAATGAAAAGAAATATAAAAAAGAATACAATATATTTCACACTGAAATGATGAAATTAAATGCAATATTAAATAAAACTTCGCATAAAAGTGATGCAACCAAAGCAAAGCAAGAAAATACAAGTATGGATGATATTTTAGCAATACAAAAAGAATTAGAAACTATTTTACCCATAATAAAAGGTAAACGAAAGATTACAGATGAGCAATTAAAACAATTACATGATTTAGTTATTGTATCGATATATACATTATTACCGCCCAGAAGGAATTTGGATTTTTCTGAAATGATTGTTGGTGTACCCACTGAAGATAAGACTAAAAACTACTATCATAAAGAGCAGTTTATATTTAACACCTATAAGACTGCAGGAAAGGATCATAAGCAACAAGTCGTCGATGTTCCCAAGAATTTACAAGAAATACTCAAACTATGGATTAAATTGAAACCAAAAGGATGTGAATATTTATTAGTTAAACTACCATCTAATGAAAAATATAAAGTAACAGACATGACGAATATGCTAAAAAAGGTATTTAATAATGAGAATATGGGTGTTAGTATATTGAGAAATGTATACTTAAGTGATAAGTATTCTGATGCAATGAAAGATTTAAAAGAAGATGTAAAAGAAATGGGAAGTAGTGTTGGAGTAGCACTTGGAACGTATATAAAGTCAAATTAAAATTATTTACATATAAAATTGAATTTTTAATAATATTATTAAAAATATAATACTATTATATAAAATGTCCGTAGCAAACTTTCCCTTCATTGGTGTAACTTATTTAGCGAGTGCTGCTATAAATACGGCTGTTCCCGCCACTGCTGTAAATACTGCTGGGACATCTCTTGTTATATTAAAACGAGCAGATACTACGGAGATTGTGTTCAGTCTTCCTGCTGGTGTTTATGATATGAATGCAAATCTAACATTGAATATTGCTAATGCTGAAACCGCAGTACAACAGATTGAACTACAAATTGTAACTCTTACAAATGCAGGTGGTGGAGCGGTTCAAAATATATTTGCTTCAAATGTATTTAACGCTACTCGTATTCCTCCTGCAGCCACTTTCGCCGCTGTTGTAAATGTAGATTATCATCTTCAATGTTCTCACAATAATATTAATGTCGTAGCAGGGCAATTTTATGGTATTCGTTGTTTAATTAATGGTAATCCTATTGGCGGATCAACCATAAGTGATGCAACATTTGCTGTAACCAAAGTTGGAGATAATAATTTACCTTTATTATTTATTTTATAGTGACCACTCATAATATGAAAGACATTATGAAACATTAAAATATAATTAAAACAATTCTACTATTTTATCTTTATAAGAATATTCAATAAATACATGAATGTATTTCCAATAAAACTTTATAGTTCTATAAAACCATAAAGTTCTAAATTAACATTTTAATGTTTCATAATCTTTTTTTAATGTTTCATAATCATTTATAGATAAATTATAGCAGAGTGCGGTCCTTTTAGATTAATTATAGATTAATTTTATCATAAATTAGATTAAATAAAATAAATCTTATCTAAATAGATACAAAAACTATATAAATTTATAAATTTATATAGTTTTTGTATCTATTTCATTTAAATTAATTAAAAAAGATGTAAAATTAATCTAAATCCGTATATAATTAATCTAAATCGTCCATTGATTAATGAAATCATTATGAAAACATTATAATTCATTTATTTTTATATCGAATAAAATAATTGTTTTTTTGAGTTCAATATTACTATATGACCTAAATTGTGGTGGCGTTGTTCTCTCAATGCTTTTGTAGTAATTATCAATAAGTAGTATCATTTGTTTGCGGTTCATTATTTTATAAATATATTTTAAATATTGCTATATATAATATGAAAACCATAGATATGCTTAACAACAAGATAGGAGATATGATTGAGCGTTTTGCAGTTCATGGTAAAGTAAAGCTACTAGGAAGTCAGCAAAGAAGAGGTCAATTATTTCAATCAGATTATGATATTTTGACTGAATTAAAAGGTCGTGCTAAAACTCTTGCAGATTATTTTAAAAAGGTCATGATTGAAATACCAAAAAAAGATTATTATTTCATGGACTTTAAGGCAGGATTGGATAAGCGTTTAGTATACGATTTTGATGAAGATGATTTGAAAACTTATCTAAAAAATCCACTAATATCACGTACATATAAGAAAAAGATACTTAATGCTAAAGGAGAAGATCGCGTGAAATTAATTCGTGATTTATTTATATTACGATGGAAACCTCAAGACATCATAAATGGTTATGTTAAATTAATTGATGGAACAAAATATTCACTTGAACAATCACTAGAAGATGATACTACAATCAAATTAGATATAATTATTCCAGTTGGTAGTAGGTTCGCAGAAGTTTCAGAAATGTATATTTATAAGCAAACCATAGATGATAACTCTTCTATAAAACAATCATTAGCAGACGACATTGAGAAATTTCGCCATGAGAACTCAATGAAAGCATTGAAACGTTTGTATAGTATTATTTCGCTTGAAGACAAAACTGATAAGAGGTTGCCTAAACTCGAAGCATTTTTTAATAGTGAATATGGTCTAATTAACAAAGTTGCAAATGATATGGATGTACTACTATTACTTACTGAAAAATATCCAAATATAGCTTTCGATAAGATTGTAAGTAATTTACAAATGCTCAAAGAAAATCTTGCACTAACGGATGTAGTAGACAAACAAAAAGTTTTAATGTTAAATAGAGTTATACCAACCAATTATAGAGAGATATGTAGTAAAATAATATTATATTTAAGAAAATTAATTAATCCTGAAGCAAAATCTCTCCTGAAATCACTTGAATAAATTAGATCCATGCACATTTAACAATTTTATTATTTATTATTTGAAATGGATTACCACATCCATATATGTCGTCTTTTATTTTATCAACTTCATCTTTACTCATGTGTGGATTAATTTGTTGTCCATTATCTTTATAAATTCCACATCTAAATATTCCGCAGTTTAATGCTGTTATTTCTATCATAACATTACAAGTTGGACATGTGAATAATAACGGCATTAAGTAAATTATACAAATATTTAAAATATATCTATATTTAATAGAATGAGTGGACATATTAACACAGATGAAATTGGTAAAATGATAGCTGTCTGTGGTAAAAAGACACTATATGTAAACGACCGACCAATTGAGGATGGAACAAATGAATTCAAATGCAAAGGAGACATGACTATTCAGCAAATTCCTGATAAAAATTCAGAACGTTCTGTATTATATATTACTGGACAATCAGGTTCAGGTAAATCATTTTATACAAAAAATTACATTGTTGAATATCACAAAATGTATCCTAAAAATGAAGTATTTATATTTAGCAGTTTAGCAGAAGACCCAACCCTTGATAAATTGAAATATACAAAACGTATCAAAATAAAAGAACAACCTTTTTTAGATAGTGAAATTGGTGCAATTGACTTTGCTAAATCCCTTTGCATATACGACGATTGTGACGTAATTAGTAACAAAATAATTAAATTAAAAGTATACAAACTATTAAACGAAATGCTAGAGATTGGTCGCCATCATAATGTATCTGTTATCTTCACAAGTCATAATGCAACGATGGGTTTAGAAACGAAACGAATTTTAAATGAAGCTCATAGCATAACATTATTCCCTAGAAATCTTGGTGGGAAAACTTCCAAATATTTATTAGATGGTTATGTTGGTTTAGACAAAGACCAAATAAAGAAATTAAAAAAAGTTAATTCAAGATGGGTTACTATACTAAAAACATATCCTCAATGTGTAATTAGTGAACGAGAAGCATATGTTTTAAATCCTACAGAATAATGAAAACATTAATAAAAGATTATGAATATTAAAATATTAATTTAGAACTTTATGGTTTTATAGAACTATAAAGTTTTATTGGAAATGCACTTCTGCATTTTATGATTTTATTCTTATAGGTTTTTTTCTAGAATTGTTTTAATTATATTTTAATGTTTCATAATTCATTTTTAATGTTTTCATTAATATTTACATAAATCTTCGAGGCATCATTGCTGATGTATATTGTTGGTTCTGATACATAGGAGATGATTTGGGGTCATCTAAATTCATACAATGCATACATCCACCTATTTTTACAGGTTGAGCTACACCACTATTGTATATAGCTACTTGTGCATCAATACTTTGCATAATTATAGACAATTGGTCATTTATTTTTTGAAGGTCAATCTCTGTTTTTTTGAATACATCTATATCTCTTCCAGCAGGAAAATTTGCTTGTGCCTCTAATATTTCATTTTTATATCCTGCAATTATGTTATTATATCTATCAAAACTTTCTTTATAAGATATTATAGTATCTACATCTGTTATAGGTAATGCACGTAATGAAATTTTAGATACTAGTTTTTTTGCTTGATTAAGAGAGATAAATAAATCGCTTGTCGAACCTGCTACTGCTCTTTCAGGATTTTCTTTTAACTTTTCTAAAGAAGGCAAATACCCTTCAAGATTATTTTCGACATCTTCGAATGATTTTACTAATTTTGTAAAACTATCTGCATCGCCCACAGGTGTACCAATAACTCCAGTTGTTCTATTATTTAATATTTGGTTTTGCATAACTCGCCTTTGAGCATTATAATGCTGACGTAATTCCTTTGGATTAGCTGATGGATTTGCGGCGTATTTAGGCATGATATATATAGTATTATATTTTATTATAATACTATAAGTATTTGAGGCTATCAGGAATTGAACCCAACACGTAAAAATCGTCATTTTTACTTTAAACCATTACCCCTTATGTATATTTTGGAATTGAACCCTAAAATGCTTTTTCATTCTCACCACGAAATATACTTGTATTTATTATCTATTTTATTCTAGTATAATCCCTCACGCTTTACTATTGAACTTGCCTGTATCATTCCTACACCACGTTCAGCCATTACCTTCTTTACAATCTGTGCCCTCTGTGCTCGTCCGCCTCCAACAATAGATTTTACTTTCTTTTCAACACGTTTTACAACTGGGACTTTGCGTAAACGAGAAACTACTTCCTGAACCAATGGATCTGCTAAAACTTTCTTACCACGACGAACAACCTTACGCGCTACATCTTCAAGTTCGCCCATCCCAAATAATTTCTTCGCTTTGCTTCCTAAATCTAATCCCTTCGATATAGTATCAACGGCATAGTTAGTAAATTTCTTTGCTTTCTTGTATCTGCTAATTTTTCCAGATTTTACGCCGCCACCAACAGCATATTTAATACCTTGACTTACAACTGCATCTGTAAGTGGACGAATAATTGCTTGGGCTTGTTTTGATTTCAATACTTTCATAGTAGGACGAAGAAATTTTGTTAAATTAAACTTACCTCCCATTTCCTGAAGTTCATGCAATAAATGCACTGGAGGATACTGCCCACTAGTTCCTGGTAGAATATATTTACGCACTCTTCCATCATCAAACAATTCTGGCTGATGAGTAAGTACATCCATATGCTGTAAGTCATTCAATATACCACGAATGCGACGATTATACTCATTATCGAAAGCTAAAGCGTCACTCATATATAACTATAAAATATTATAATTTTTTTCTATAATATTTAATTATGAATTATATTATATTTAATTTAATTTTGTCTAATACATCCCTGATAATTTAGACATTTTGCCTGCACTCATTGCCCCTGCACTCATAGCAGAACCACGCATACGTTCACGAAGCCGTGCGAGACGAGGATGCATAGCAAGACCACGATTAAGCATACCACCAATCATGCGGTCAGGGACATCAGCAACAGGTTGAACTTTAGTATCCATAATTGCCTGACGAGTAAGCATACCTGTGTAGATAGAAGTAGTGCCTTGGTTCAAAACCATGATCCCTGAATTGCATGCTATAACACAAAGCTCAACATTGCTTACTGGTACATCAAACTGGTTAAATACTTCACACTGGAATTGCAGAGAAAATGCACCCAAAGAACCGCAAGAAAGTTCATCCGGTAAACTTAAATCAGTAGGCGAAATTACAAGCAACGAGCCAGTTGTAGCAACTAACGAGCCACCAGCAACCGCAGGGTTATATTTCAACGCTTTACCACAGAACTCTGTGAAGCTCTGTTGTGATCCTGACTTTGTCGAAAGTCTCCACAAATCGAAAATTGAAGCGCTGCTAATTAGCCCAGATTTGTTGTTTAAATTAATTGAAATGTTACGAATAGTCAAGAAAGAACTAGTATCAGTAACAAGTTGAGAAGCCATACTTTTACGTGCTACGATGATGAAGTAGTCCGGTAATTGCGAAAGTTGAATTGCCTGTGACGATACTGCGACTGCCGTATTTCCAGCAATATTTGCACCATTACTTACACTTGTAAGATAGCGAGGAAGGTCAAAATACGGAACTACATTACGTGTCGATAAAACATCACTGGGCTGAGCAGAAAGGAGACGCAAGAGGATTGCACAACCAGCAGACGAACGAGGCAAAACATTATTCGCAAGACCATACGCAAGTTGGGCAAACATACCAGTCTGAACAAGCCAATTCGCCGCTGGGCGTGGGTCAGGAAGAACTCCCTGTTGAATAGTTATAACACCAGGGCCAGCATATGATACCAAGCGATTGAGAGTTGTGTTAATATTAAATGTAAAATTCATGTTGTTAATTCCCGTCATTGCTTGTTTGTTATTTTCAGGGTCACCATAAATGAACGGAGACACGAATAACGGCTCGGTAGTTGTAGTGAAAACACTTACACGCCAAGTATTTGTAACGGCAGAGGTCGATATAGGCGAACCATCCGTCCATACACCACCAACAAAGCGGTCAACCTGTACGACGCAAGGGTGAGCGCCACGAGGAGTAAGGTCACCATCATAAGATTTATTCGAAAAGGCAGCGAGAGGAGACGAGTTTGCACCAGCGGCATCAGTATACAAACCAAACTCTTGGTCAGGAAGCGATGGGCAAGTGCCGTTGTGACGGAATAGCTCACGATTGTTATTAAGACGAAGAATTTGAGGAAGAACATCCTGCAAGTTCACACTGGTAGTCGAGTTATTAATAGTGGCTGTAGCGGTCGACATTATCGATGCTAAAGGAAATGCCTGAAGACTTGCTGTCCGACCCCACTCAATAGCACTTTCACCAATAGGAACGTTAGAAATAAGAAGAGTAAACTGCATTGGTGTCGACACGAGGGCATCACGTGCTACCAAAATATTTTCAGAAGGAACTTGAACAGAGAACACAAGTACAGAGTTTCCATTCGAACTCGCAGTAAACGGCTGGTAAGTAGTCGATGCCGCTCCACTCTTAACTGCGTATGCTAACTTTTCAGTAACATCCGCAATAGCTGGGTCTTTAGTTAGTATCGTTGCAAAATCAGAAGACATGATATACTATTAACAAAGATAATAATTTTTAAAAATAGAAAATAATTATTCTAATTCTTTACTTAACTATCTTTTCGAATAAAATTTTGATAGTTATGCTTTCATTGCTAAATAATCGAATTGGTATCAATTCACCAGTAATAATTTTAAAGTATACATTCAAATCTATGCTATAGAGTGGTCGATTACCTTTTAATGTGATCCTTCTATATTCTGCTGAAGGATTATACACAAGATTGGGGCGATAATTGCCGTCACTCGAAACAATATCTGTAATAATATTTGCAAAGTCACTATTGTTACCACCTAAAACAATGTTTTGGTTATTGCTAAAGACAACTGGGGTAGATACTTGGTTAGCTTCAATGGGTAATGTGTTGCTCGTAAAAACAACGCTCAAAATAGGAGACCATGATGCTATAGTAGACTGCTCTTGTGTCCAAAGAATTGCTCTATAGGTTGTATAAGTTGCTGGGGGTATTGGAACAGGCTGACCAGGCGGTATAAGATTGACTGCATTCGTCCCACCAATATCGACAAAAGGTATTTTGTAATTCTTACCATTCGTCACGTTGTATCCTAAAAAGGTTGCAGGGAAACTATTAAATAAACTAAAAAGTGGTGCATTCATAAATACTCCTATAGGATCAACAACTATACCAGGATTAACATCGTAAGCTTCAGTATCACCATATAATGTGGCGGAATTAGTCGTCGGGTCCCACGATATTAGAGGTGGATAAATCGTGGGCAATACATCACCACTTGCGATAACAAGCACATTTAAAGCATTGAAACATGTAGTGAAGGCGGCGTAAATTCTCTCAATAAAGAAAGTATAACTATATACATTATAGTAACCATCTTGATTATATTGGCGACCATTCGTAGTCTGATTAGGTGCTGGAGGCAGAGGGGCAGATAAATCTTGAGGATTATAATCGATGAAAGTTTGAACCTCGATTAACTTAAATTTCAACGTTACTGAATAAATAGTTAAGTCTCTGTTTGCTTGGTTAGGTTGTATTTGTGGAATAAATACAGGCAAACTTTGAGTTCCACAAGTGAACCTTATTATGCTCATAGTGTAGTCTTCTGGAACATTTAAATAAGGTGTTGTTCGTGTATCGCTATAGTAAAACGGCACTGGCTGAACAGCAGTCGATGCTAAATTACTCACTTGTACATCAAAATATACGTGAGACGCTTTTGATTTGTTTAATTTATCATTCAATTGCGACATATATTATAGTATTATATTTTTATTTTGAGATAATTACAAGAACCTTCTTGGAATTGGTTCACCACCACCAATATATCGAGGTGTGTAACTTGACGAAGTAATCCCTACCATTCGTCCTTTACCATATATAGTTTCATCTCCTTCTAAAATACTTGATGAATGTTCTGCTAATGGATTATAAGAAGTTGCTGGTATAATTTTTACGTTTTTTCCTTTAGGAACAAGAGCAGAAACAACATCTCCAGAAGATTTTATAACAACTTCACCACGTCGTATTTTCTCACCTTTTGAAGCAGGATTTACGTTAATAAGTTGGTTTGTTAGTCCTTTATCTTTTAAATTTCTTGTGATTATCGCTCCTTGTGAATGTCCTACATTGGTTATACTTTCCTTTCCATATTTTTTAATAACATTTCGTTGCGTGTCCTCCGCTTGTTTATAACGATTAGTCTTATCATATAAGCCAACTGCATACATAGCATTGTTACTCCAATCTCGTAAGCTCGTGCTTTTCGTTCCACGATTTGCAACTATTGTTTTATTTGTTTTAGGATCATGATAAACTTTTGTTGTCGCATTACTCAAACTCTTATCTAATGTGTATTCGCCAATACGTTCTGTTTTACCTTTGCGGTCTTCATAAGAAGCCTTGACGAATTTATCTACTTCATCTCCTTTTAAAGCTCCTCCTTTCTTACGAGGCATTATATAATACGTTATTATTTTATCTATTTTTCAGTGATTTTTTACTATTGTATACAGAAATAAAGAATAACGTAAGGTAGTACATACATGCATTTCTATATGGAAAATGATATTTCATATATAAATATAAAATATTTTATATTTATATGGTGTTAACTTATAAGCAAAAATTCAATAAGTATTATGGATTTGCAAAAGATGAACCTCATTCAATTGCTGAAATCTCTAAAATAACAGGATATAAGAAAAAGGGTTTACAGACGATATTTGAGAAAGGAGTTGGTGCATGGTATTCTAATCCGCAATCTGTTAGACCTAATGTTAAATCTCCTGACCAATGGGGGATGGGGCGTTTATATTCCGCAGTCATGGGTGGTAAGGCTCAACGTATTGATATTTCTCATTTAATACAAAAATAATTAATGATCCATAAGCCTATTAAGAGTTGCGAGATTTTTAATAGGGTCTCTACTATCACCCCAAGTAATGTAATAGCTAAACAACGCTGGTGAATGCACTAAATTCTCTATTTTATATCTCTCATTTTTATTTCCAAGATGTCGTTTTCTATAATTATCTCTAACTTTTTCAGTCGCTCCATCGATATATGTGAATGCATTAGGTTGACTAAAATAGTATTTTTTGTTATCAAATACAACTATGAAGCGTTTAGTAGGTTTATCTGATAAATATAGTTCCATTTGTATTAATAATATATATTAAATATTCATGTTGACTTTAGATGAGGATTGGCTAGTATTTCAATTATGCTATAACTATAACTTATATTTAGTATTAGAATTAGGAGTAAATTTATATAAAACATTATGAAATCTTTATTTTTATTTATGAAACATTAATTATTAATTTAGAACTTTTTGGTTTTATATAACTATAAACTTTTATTGAAAATACACTTCTTCATTTTTGAAAATCCTATAGAAGTCTAGAAAAGTAAAAAGTATTAAATTATATTTTTAATATTCATAATTCATTTTTAATGTTTTCATTAATATTTGTAGGTTTCAATCATTATCCTCGACATATAATTTGGCTCAACATAGGTATTACATAGGTCACGGAAGTACATACAGAGTTCTTCATCGATTGCATCAATATTCCCATCAAATAAGAACCACTCACAATAGGTAAGGAAATCTTCATAGGTTTTCTCATCATTGAATACAATATCCTCCTCAAAGATAATTTCTGGTATAAGATCCATATATATATTGCTAAATATAATAATCTTTATGTTTTGATTAATGATTTCTTTTATTTTTGATTTATGATTATTTAATTTATAGTTTATTACTTTTTGGTTTTATAGAACTATAAAGGAGTTTGAGAAATACATCCATGCATTTATTGAATATTTTTATAAAGGTATTTTTCTAGAATTGTTTTAATTATGATTTTAATATTCATAATTAAAAAATAATGTTTTCATTAATATTTGTAGGTTTCAATTTACAATGTTTGCAAATATGCACGAACTTCTGCTATAATACTTGGCTTATCATCTTCGTATCGTTGATTTAAATCCTCATATAAATCAGGTGCTTCTTCGCTAGCCTGTTCAAGTAAGTTATTTACAATATAATTACTTATCATAATAGGTACGCCTTCCCACATATTTGGTCCAGTTGCATCATCCTCATCTGTTTCAAGTGTCTCTTTCTCAACCCTTTCAAACTTATTATCACCTACTTTTTTTATGTTTGATTGTTTACCTTTGAACGTACTTCTAATAATATCCATGTAGTTTTTCTTTGTAAAATCATATTTTGTTTCACTGAATGGGACTAATTTATCGAGTGGATAAATAACACTTTTTACTTTTTTTATGATTGCTTTTTTAGGGACAACAGCTACTTCTTGCTTATCAATGCAATGCTTTTTT
>Ga0181346_1000763_pt1 | contig 14221 bp, 17 predicted proteins | sample Su13VDMM15DN_FD_130100 | JGI IMG/M metagenome (GOLD analysis project Ga0181346, IMG submission 130100) | Freshwater viral communities from Lake Michigan, USA - Su13.VD.MM15.D.N | ecosystem: Environmental > Aquatic > Freshwater > Lake | place: USA: Michigan | collected 2013-07-15 | reverse complement strand
CTGCATATAGGGCTGCATGGCTGCGAATGTGCTGCCAGCAGACGCACCAGACGCACCAAGCGCAGGGAGTGAGCCAGTCAAACCGCCGCCGCCCATGCCTGCCACAGCCGCAGGAGTGCCAGCCAGCAAACCAGTACCGCCACCCATACCCGCAGCAGCACCCGCGCCGCCTAGCGTAAGGCCTGAGCCTGCCGCAGCCGGTGCCATAGCGCCACCTGTACCCACAACGCCAGCCGTAATAGCTGCCGTTTTCAGGCCATCCATAAGCGCGGTTTTGGGGTCTTTGCCTGATAGAACATCAGGCAGAAAGCCAAACGGTGACCATCCTTGCATCATTTGCCGCCTCCGCTTTGTGTGGTTGTAGAGGAACCAGTAGAACCAGATGAACCCAACAGGCCAGCGTATGCGCCCATTTGCTTGTACGGTAGGTTTTGCTGCTCTTGGAACTGGTTGTAATTGAAGTCAAGGCCTTGCTGTGTGCTGTCTTGCAGGGTTTGGCCTGCTTTCATCAACTGCGCGGCGTCGGTGTATGACTGGTTGCCGTAGCTCTGAGCCATGCCCAAGGCGCTCATCTGGTTAGCGCGGTCTGTGTTGTAGGCGTTGCCGTACATCTGGGTTGCAATGTCGCCCATTTGTTTAGCGCCCTGCTCTGCGATACCAGAGTTACCGAACGAGCCTGAGCGCTTTTCGAGCGCTGCCATGTTGCCCATAACGCCGCCTTGCGCCTTGCTCACCATCGAATCAAGGTAGGGGTTTGTCTGCCCGCCCTGCAAGGTGCTGATAAGCGTTTGATTGGCCTGATTCATCACCGGACTGCCATTGGTAGCCCGTTGCGTAATCATGTCCAAGCCGGTGTTTTGTGTGCTGTTCAGGCCTGCATAGCGCTGGCCGGTGTAAGGCGTGAAGCCAGACTCTGACACGCCTTTTGCCGCTTGAGTTGCATAGTCAATCAGCGGACTAAACCGCGCATCAACTTGATTTTGTGTGGTGGATGTACCACCTCCGCCGCCGCCGCTCATAGAGCCTCCACTTCGAGAATCGAGTACACCGGTTTAAAACCGGCCTTCATGCGATAGAGTCGCGCTTGCGCTTCTTTAGCCGCACACCGAACCTTTGAGCATCCCAAGTCCCTTGCGAGGTGTTTGATCGCTTCAAAAAACTGTTCAAAGCCGCCGTTATGGGCGACTAAATCAGTGATGAAAAGAACCCGCATGTTTGGGAGTTGGTCAACACGAACCACGCCCCATCCCACCGTCTTTTCGTCCATTGTCATTTCTAGTAAAGTGCGCTCCCCACGGGCAAGAATCATCTTGAGCTGGTCGCCGGTAATCTCGCCGCCCGATGTGTCGCAGGCTTCAGAAAGGCACGACGCGCCGCGCTTGTAGGCAGCGTCAATAAAGTTTTGATGGATAGGAATCAGCTTCATTAGTTACCTGTCGGAAATCGTTGCTCAACCCAAGTGCCGGGGGTGCCAGATGCGACACACAACCAGCCGCGCACCACGTACTTAAAGCCTGAGAGGCCTAGCTCTGACGGTTCGGAGTTGCGCACCTCATCACCCCTTGCGTGTGCGCCGGAGGTGGGGATAGATGGCAAGGCGTTGTAATTCGCCGCTAGCAAGCCCTCGGACAAGGCGTTGACCTGCTGGGCTACTTCCTTGTAGAACTTCTCGGTATCGGGGTCTTTGGTGCCCCGTGATGTGCGGTTTAGCTTCATGCGTCACCCTCTGGAATGAGGTTGACTGACATACCGGAAACACGGTGATCGCCGGTAAATAGGAAGGTAGCGCGATGCCATTGGGCAGAGTCCAGCACATCGAATTTTCCGCCTACCATGTCAGCCGTTGATGCGAGTACCGGAGTGCCGCCGCTTTCGTCTTTGACATAGGTTTGCACCGATGCGCTAGTGGGCTTGTAGTTCGGCACAAAGCGTAGGCGAATCCTGTTCAGCATCGTGTAGCGGTCATCATCCCCAAAATCGCCCGTTGTCATGGTGGAGACGGTGGAGTTTCCAGTCATGGATTGAAGCTGATGGTCCTGATTGAACAAGGCCAGAGAGCGCCCACCAGACAGCCAAAACTGAGAATCAAAGGAGTAGCTAGCGAGTCCGTCAATCGTGGCACTGAGGGCCGTTAGACCGTCGATAGTGACGCCTGCGGACACGTAGTTAACCGCTGCTTCTGGCGATACGTCTACTTTCCCCCACTTCTTAGAGGGGATGTGATAAACGAGTGCTTTGTTGTTGATTTGAGAATCAATGGAGGGATAGAAAATCCACACACAACGATTCTGGCGGTCGAAGATGCACTCTGTTTTGAAGCGATATTGAGGGCTGGAGGCATCGTAGAACCACTGCCGCACCTCTCCATAGCCCACAGGTACAGGGCGCGTACCGTCGAAGATATAGAACGAGTCCAGACCCACAATGAAGTGCCCCATATCGCCAAGATCGCACCAAGCAGATTGACCAATGCAGCCAGCATCACCGCCGGGCACTTGCACCCAATCCCACACAGACGGAGCGCCGACAAATTGGCCGATGTAGATTGACTGCTCTTTATAGGCAATCGCATATTCGCCAAGTCGCCCACCGGCTGTAATTTGTCCAGGCGAAGAAACCAGCCGCCCCGATGCGCAGAGGGTCGTGATTGACTCGTTCCAGTCGGTCACGTCATACGTTGCGCAGCAGTGCCAGCCGTCTTGTTTTACGGCTCCGTCATTGACATTTAGCGCCATGACCTGAGTGCCGACACTGAAAATGATCTTGGCAGCAGGCGCACCAGAAATGGGCGCGAAGGTGGTGCCGGTAGATCGTTGAATGGTGTCCACAGCGTTAGCCGCTACCGTGTCATTGCCAAACTGAGCAATAGACCAGCGAGACTCACCCGAGCCTGCATAGGTGCCCGTAGACACATCAGACCATGCGCCGCCTGCGAGTTCATACAGCTTGGTAAACGTGCCAGCAATCAACCGGCGCGAGTCGTCCAGCTTAGTGACCACTGCCGCGCCTTTGCAAGCAGCGGGGAGCGCAGGCACACCGGAAGGGGTAGACGGACTAGGCGCACCCTTCATGCCCTGATCGAATGGAATCAGGTTGGTGCAGTCCGTCAACAGCCCCGCTGTTGTCTGGTCAGCGTCGGGCAGGAAGCCGAGTATCTTTTCCATTACCGCGCCTTGATCTGCATGGAACCCGTTACAGGCTGTGCGCGTCGGGTAGCGAAGTTACGCGCAGAGTCAAGCAGCGTCGGAATGAGCGGCTGAATAGATGCCACTTGCGCATCATTTCGCACATGCCGAGCAGCTTCTAGGGCGGTCACGTAGAAATAGAGGTCATAGGCGTTTTCAAGCAGCCAATTGGTAGGAACTGATGTGCTCAGGGGCTGCACATTGGGGATGTAATACAGCTTGTAGGCTTGCCCTGTGCCAGCGCCCCAAATGCGCAGCTTGTCATTCTCAAGAGCGAACGAATCGGGGTGCGTGCGGTGTGCGCTTTCAGGCTGTGCTTTGTAGTCAAGGCTGTACTCACGCGCTCCGATGGTCGTTGTCAGGCGCGAGAGAGTGCCGAAGTCGCTAGGCAGGTCGGCATATTCGCCGGTTGTCGTGCCAGTGACGGAGAGTTGCAGTTCTTTGATTTGCAATTCACGAAACAAGAACGACTCAGCCAGCGCAATGAAGCTGGGCAGCTTTGCGGCCAAATCTGAGCGGTGCAGATAGCCGATGACGTTAGTTTGAAGTTCGCTGTAGGTCATTTCAGGCCTTCAGGAACTTGTCGAACATCACAAAAGCGGGGTTCTCACGAAGGAAAGTCATGATTGCTTTTTCGCGTTCGCGCCGGTCTTGAATGAGCATGATCGGAGCGAGGAAAGCATCAGGGATGTGACCTACTAAGCGGCCTTCGCCCCAGTTTTGGCCTTCTGTCGCTTGTCGTGCTTGCTCGGCATATTTCAGGTGCGGCTCAACGTCAAACGTTCGTTGAAAAACGATCTGTTCGTCACCATCAAAATGCACTTGAGTGCGGATTCCGCGCTCAAAGCCTTCATCAATCGTTAGTGTTGACATTGCTTCCTCACAAACAAGAAAGCCCCACACCCGATAAGGGGTGCAGGGCTAAGGGGCTTAGGCTGTCAAGTCGTCAATCTTGAACTGAGCAACTTCAGAAGTCACACGCAGGGTTGCGTCAACCAACACTTGCTCACGGTCAGAATCGCCGTTCTTCGCCAACGGTGTGGATTTGAAGCTGCGCAGGTAGGCAACGTCCACATAGTCAGAGTTCAGGCCGAGCACATGGTTAGCGCCAACCATCAGATAGTGAGGCTTGATGGTGATAGCACCGAAGTCGCTCACGTACACGTCAGCGCCGCTAGTGATAGTGGCCTGCTTGCCCGACTTGACGTCTTGGCGGTTAGACGCGATACCCACAAAGCCCGAGAAGATGGTTTTGTGGTTGGGCGACATGTACAACTCGCTCGGCACTTCACCAGAGTTTGTGTAGGTCTGCTGGAGTGCAGTCTTCAGCAAAGGCTCGGCAAAGGCGCGGTTTGTACCGGCTGTGATGGCCGATGTGGCTGCGCCCGAAGTGTGTGCAGGGGTAGCACCGGAAGCGCCGTGGAAAGCGTTGGTATAGATCATGCGACCCAAACCAGCCAGCTTCCCTGCAACGGTGCCGTTGTCTTCCACTGCCACGTTCTTGGACACAACAGCGGCTTCCATGTCGCGCTGGAGTTCTTTGTACGCCTTGGCTTTGTAGTAGGCCATTGGCGACTTCATGCCAGCGGTCTTGACGCGCTCAGAGCGGCCAGAGATTTCAATGGTGTCTTGGAAAATCTGGCAAGTGTTGGCAACACGGACAGGCTTGGCCTTCGCGCCGTTGGTAGCGGTGTCGCCGTCCAATGCTGCGTTGTCCTTGTTGGCAGCACGGAGGGAATCGCGCTGGAACTCGTGGTAAGTGTTGGTTGCGGTGGCAACACCAGCGGAGGAAATCACGGGAGTCCAATCGGGATTGGTCATCGTGATTTTTTCGATCAAATCCTCACGTACTGGGCCAGTGCCGTTAGCACCAAGAGAAACGCGGGTAACTGTGTTTGCTGCGATAGCCATGATGTAGGCTCCTTCTTAAAGATATTTGGCGAGGTCGTTCAAATTGGCGCGGCCCGAACGGAACTTGTTGTTCAGGGCGCGGTCTTTGGCGTCTTGTGCGGGTGATGCTTGTCGTGTGGGCAGCTTGGGCGCGGCTGTGACCTTCTTGGTCACTTCGGGCTTTTGAGCCTTCAGTGCTTGATAGGCGGCTGCGTCTTTCAACACGCGCACCATGCGGGGGTCGTAGACGTTGCCTAGCTCATCTGCCGTGAAGCCGTAGAGCTTGTTAGCGCCCTCGTAAATCTTGGCTAGAGCAGGCTTGTCGATGCCGTCCTTTTGCAATTCAGTCCATGCGCGCTCGTACTGCTGCTGCGTCGCTTTTTGCTTGCGTTGCGCGGCTTCTTGTTCGGCGGCTTGTTTCTCAGCGCTGATCTGCTGGTCTAGCTGGCTGAGATACTTGGTGATTGCTTGTTGTCGCTGCGATTCAGCTACCCACTGTGCAGGGTCAGTGTTGGCGAGTTGCGCCATTTCTGCCTCTGTCTTAATGCCAGCCATCTGAACAACTGCCGCCCGTGTCACCTCGGCCTGTTGCAAGTAGTGGCTGCGCACTTCGTCGTGCTTGGTTTTCAGGAACTCAACCGCTTGTGTCTCACGCTCGGCCAGCGCGGATGTTTTGCGGGTGTAATCTGCTTGACGCTGATACCCTTTTACAAGTTCTGTCTCCGTAACCTCCTCGGTTACGTCTTCGCCGCTATCAGTTTTGATAGTGACTTTCACCTTACGCTCGGGTGCAGGCTCGGTGTCTGTTACAGCTTCTGCTTCAGGGTCTTGCAACTCTTCGTCAGTAGCGTCTGCCTGTCCGTCGGTTGCTTCCGTTACCGTGTCGCCTTCGGCGGTGGTTTCGTCGGCGGTTGGTTGTGCTTCGTTTTCTTGCGCGGATTCCTCTTCAGGAGTGTCCAGAAAAGAAGCAAGGTCGGCTAATCCACCGGCTTCGGGTGCATCAGATGCGTGTCCGATTTCCATGATGGTTTTCTTTCGTCTAGTTCCACCCCCTCGGCACTAGGGGTAGAGCGCGGCGCATCTCTGCGTTCGCTAATGGTCGAGTGCCCGACCAGTTAACCTAAATACTTCCGTTTAGCCCGTTGCAGCGCGTTCTCATCGCGCAATGCGTCAACTTCAATCCGGTGCTGCGCTAGCTTTCCGCGCTCCACCAATCCCGACAACACGCCCTCGAAACGGTCTGTAACCTTGGCGTACTGCAACAAGATCAACGCGCCTTCACGGTCATGAATTGGGTGCTCACGCCACTGCTGCACAACCGTTTCACGCAGTACGCGCATTGCCTCTTGATAGGCTGGGTTCTCCAGCACTTCAGCGGCTTGTCGGCCTGTTTGCACATCGGTTCGATCTGTCATGTGTGCATTGTCTAAATTGGTAAAGCGAGTCGTGCAGGCGTAAAAAAACCCTCCGTAGAGGGTTCTTCGTGCCGAGGGGATTAGGCAAGGGCTGCTGATTGACTGATATTCACAATATCGGCGCGTTGCACAACCATGTTTGCGCTAGAGCCGTTCTCTCCATACAGGCCTACAGAAACTGCCAAGTAGCGAATATTTGAGTTGGGTAGCTGCAATGGTTGGCTCACATAACGTGCAGTTGCGGGTAGCCAATTACCTGCAATTCCCTCTGCGGCAGACAGATCGGCGTCAGTCAGTGTTGTGATGTAGTCAGTCCCGCCTGTGTCGCGGAACACAAGCTGAATGCGTGGCATTGCATTTCCGACAAGCGTGTTAAACGATAGATCAACCACCGCTTGCACAAATTCACCGGCCAGCGGCTTGCGCTGGCACAGGAATACAGCACCATCAGTGACCAGAGCACCTTCTTGGGTTGACCATCCCGCCGTTGGGTCTGCGCCGCCAGTAGTGCCAGCAGTCACGCACACATAGCTGCAACCGTTGGCGTTAACACGGCGGCCGACTGCGTAGGCTGTAGACGCAGCCCATGCAATGTCCCAGCGCGACAGTACGTTTGTTGTGTCACCGCCAATCCAGAAGCCTGCTCCCCCGAACGATGCTGAACTAGTGAATGCCAGTTGTGCAGCTTGTCCCGGCGTGTAGTCTCCCCGCGCCACTTTGGAGCCAGCAGCGCCACCGCCAGCGCGGAATTGGCTAATGCTCCATCCATTCGGAATGCCGCCCGCAGCCGTGGCGGGTGCAATGATGCGAGTGTCGTTTGCCGCATCAGCAGTTACCGAGCCAGCAGCCGAAGCGGAAGGGCCAACCAAGTTGTTTGCGCTTAGGCGCATGGATGGCGAACGGGCCGGAACTGGTAAGCGCCCATTGAACGAGGCATAGAAGGCCTGAGCCTCTGCGCATGAGCCAACATAGGACAAGTGCAAGCCGTCAGAGCGCATGTAACCAGAGACAGGCAGGCCTGTTGCTGGGTCCATCACAGCGGCTTCAATGTCAATCAACACCAAACCATTTGCAGAGCAGTAGTCGCGCACCCAGCGGTTTACGTAGTTGTAAGCCTGACGCATCAATGCGCCTTGTGCTGTTGCTGCGTTGATTGGTGCTGCAAAGCCCGTTGTGCCGCCTACATCCGTGCAAATTGCAATGTGTTTTCCCGCTGCTCGTCCAAGCGCAATCATTGCCTTTAGGTTGGAAACAATCTGCTCTTTGGTCGTTTGCCCCGCTGTCGGATTGCTTGCAACCAAGATGCCCGAAGTAATGTCATTCGTCATCCCTCGGATGGTCAGCCAGCCGGGGCCAGCATTTGCAGCCAGCAATGCGGGTAAACGTGCAAGCATTTGGTCTGTGGTGTTGCCAGATACGCCACCGTTAACCATATTGAAAGGCCAGCCAAGCGCCGCATTACCCAAAGTCGCCCACTTAGGCGCATAGCCCACCGAACCAGCGGGGCCGAAGTTCTGCGCGGTCTTGCTGTCACCTAAGAAGATCGCATTGAGTGGGGCGAACTTTCCTGAAACCCCCAAAATAACGTTCTCCCCGGTGGAAGAATTGCTATTCACCATCGCAGGCGTATCGCTATCAATCACCGGAGCCGTGCCCGAATCAAAGTCGATTTCACTCAGGGCGCTCGATGTGAGCTGCAAGGTCACAGCCGCAGCATAGGGGCCATAGGTGCCGCCTGTTGCCGCCGTTGCAATGATGGTGCCAGCGACTGAGCCAGCCAATCCGCGCAAGGTGTAGGTGCCTGTGACGGCTACGACCTTCAGCGTTTCAGTGGGTTGCAGATTGACGGTGGTTGATACGCCGTTGCGTAAGGTTTGGGTGCTCATGGCTGGAAGGCTCCTTCAGAAATTGGTGGGAATGAATTGCCACCATCGGCGGCATCTGCTGCTGAAAACTGCGCGGCGCTGAGAGTGGTTTGCGCGGAAATCTGTGCGATAGCAATGCGTGTCCGTGCGTCTAGCTCGGCTTTCCACTGCTCAAACTGCATCTTTTGCTGTTCCATCAACTGCGCAAATTCAGCCTTTTGGCGCTCTCGTTCAGCGTCACGCGCATCGTTGGCGGCTTGCAGTTCTAGATTGGCCTGTACTTCTTGCAGCTTGGCCTGAGCGCGCATCTGCTCAATCTCTCGCTGCGCCACAAGTTGCGCCTGAGTCTTTTGCACATCGGCCTGCAACTTGGCTTGTTCGGCCAACACAGCAGGGTCGGGCTTCGGCTCTTGTGGGGGTAGCTTGCTCGGGTCTTGAATGAAGTTCTGCACATCCTTGAAGCCAGCGTTCTCAATGATCTTGGCCCCTGTGTGGTACAGGTGCGCAGGTGTAGCCAGACCCATTGCCATGCCTGCCTGCTGAAGTTGCAGAATCATGGTCAGCATCTGCGATTGCATCTGCTTGTCACCAGTACCCAGACCCACATTGATAGTCATGTCGTACTGATCGCGCCATTCTTGCGGGTCGTACTCCACAAACTCGTCACGCAGCTTAAACGACAGCTTTTGCATCTCGCCATCGGTGAGCAGCTTCAAAATGCCTTGAAAAATGGGCTTCACCAGCGTCTCAGCAAAGATGCGCGCTATCAGTTCAATCCGCTGCATGGCTGCCGTCTGGTCGATCTGTCGGCCTGTGGCTGTGTTGTTCAGGCTGTCAGGGTTCAGGCCCATGCTGGTGCGAGATACGCCTGTGCGGTTCTCGCGCATGCCCTGCACATACTCAAGCATCTGCATTGCAGCGCCACCGGCAAAGCTGGTCACTTCCTCGGTTACAGCGTCCACTGAGCGCATACGCACAATGCCACCAATGCGGCTGTCTAACAGGTCGTCCAAGTTCGCCATTGGCGTCCCGTTGGCGTCTGTGAGCAGCTTTTTGCGTGGGTTGGTCGTCAGCTTCAGGTTGTCCAGAGTGCCGCGCAGAATCTCGGTGTGCAGCTTCTGAATGTCGCCCACCAAATCCTCGATGCTCATACCGTCCCAACGGTGGGGATTCAGTACGGGCGAGGTCGTAGCAATCGGAACGTGAGAAACAACCTCAGTGTCCAGAATCTTGTCACGCAGGCGCGTTACTTTGATTCGTTCGGCAATGCCGTCGCCGTCCATATCAGCAAGCACGTACTCGATACGCAGCCAGCCGAAAGCCATGTCGTCGGCTTCTTCGTTGTCTGCTCGGGAAAATGCGCCGCTGTCTTGGCGATCAACCGACATCAGGCGGTCTTCGTCTGCGTCCACCTCCACGTCAGAGGCTTTCAACTCATCGGCTGTGGCCTTCAGGTCCATCGCTTTCACGTCTGATGCTGAGACGTATTTCAGCCGCGCCACATAGGGGCAGTCTTGCAGGAGTGGGCTAGTCCAATCCTTCTCAATCAGCAAGTGCGCCGGATTGAAGGCTTCGACCTTACAAATCGTGCGCTTTTCGGTGATCTTGATGCGGCCCGTGTGCAGAAGCACCGGCTGAGGCTGCAACATGCCGAAATCGTCCGGCACCAATTGCATAGCGGGTTGACCATCAGGCCCCATAGCCTGCTCAGGATTGGCATATTCAATCTCGCCGCCGCTTTCTTGCAGCAGCATCGCAAGCATTTCCTCGGATGCGCCCTTGAATGGCTGGCTGCTTACGACTTCTTGTGTCTCTTTAAACCAATGAACCGCGCAGTTCTTCACGCTCAGGGCGTCTTTGATGGCGGTGTACAGGACTAAAAAGCCGTTGTTCTGTTTGTAAAACACGTAATTGCAAGCGTCTGTTGCTTGCTCTGCGCCGTCTACTTCATTAGCCTTGGTCGGCTCAAAGGCCACGGCTTTGTCGGTGCTGGTGAAGGTGTTTAGCAGTGCGGGGAGAATCCACTCCACCGAGTCTTGCACGTCTGACGCGACAACATCAGACCAGCCTTCCTGCTCATTGCCGTAAGGAAGACGGTGATAAGCCCGCATAGCCCTCTTACGGGCGTCTCCAAGCTCACCATGCACATAATGACCGGCTGCACTCTCTTTGCGCTGCAATAGCTCTAGCAGCTCTGTTTCGTCCATCTTTGCCATAGGTTCTCCAGCGCTATCACAGCGTTGGGCCTATTGTCAAAAGTGGTAAAGCGGCTAGGTGCCGCCCTCGTTGCTAGTAGTACAGCGGGTTGTCTGGATAGACCTGCACCGGAGCCATAGAGTCGCGCCGCCATTCGTGTGTTGTCGCGTTCTTAAAGCACGGCTGGAACTTCAAGGGCTTGGCTGTGCGCCGCTTGATGGAGCGCATAGAGCTACCGAACCGGCCTAGCTTGCGCTGGTTGTGTCGTATCACCTTGAAGAATGGCGAGAATTTGGGGGTTAGTCGGTGAATCATGGCATTGCCTCCCCGATGGCAGCGGCTGCTCGGACTATGGCGCGGCGGGTGGCGGCTTGTGGGTCATAGCCGAGCGGTTCGCCTATGGTGCTTGTGCCGTCTTCAATCACTACAAAGGTGCTGCGATATACCCAGACGATTTTTAGTTGCACAGCAAGCCTGAAGGCGTCACCGTCGTCTGTGAGCGGACGCCAAAATACAAACACTGGCTGCTCATTGACAAACTCAGGTTCAATCGAATAAACAATTGCCCCTCCTTTGGAGTCATCCAGAAACTTACCAGCAATCTCCGCAGCCTTAGCCGCTTTCTCCAATAGCTCACGATCAGTCATAGCTTCCCCTTCGTCGGATTATGTGACGTAGCGCTTTTTGTACGCAATCGGCTTTTGAGCAGGCGAAGCTGCGCCCATAGCCTCAGACACGACAGCCATCAAGCCGAAGCTATCAGCGCCGTGACTTGACCAATCATGTTCGGGGCCAAGGCCGATAGAGCGGTTCTCGTCTCGCTTTTCGTGATACCAGCCGATAGCCTCTAGGCCAGCCTCGCAGCCATCCTTATCAATCCACATCGAAGGGAATACGCGCTGTGCGGCACGGACACGGAGCATGGCCGCGCCCTTGCCTTGATTGGGTACGACTTCCACCGGATAGCCTGCGCCCTCAAATGCCTTTTTGTAAGACACGTCAAACACTTTGTCTTGTGTGTCGCCGTCATGAGGTAGCCAGATGGTCGTATTAGCTCCGGTGTAGCCGTTCTCACGTAGCCATGTGAAATGAGTGGATGCGGGTTGACCTACGGCCTCGTAATACTTCAGCAAACGGCATTCTTTCCCGATGAACTGAGTCACCCAGATAGTGAAGGCGTCCGCACGTTGACCAGTTCCCCCAATGTCACAGAAGGCGCGGAACGTCATCAATGGGTCAGGGCCGACTCTGCCTATCCTGCCCTCAGCCTTGGCTTGAATGATGCTCTTGGCGTAGTAAGCGCCCTCCACCACTCCAACGTAGTCACCCATCCAGATATGCTCGTACTGGTCGGGGCGTTCTTCCAAGTCTCGCAAGCGCTCACGCTCCAGCTTTGCGGGGAACTTGGGGTTATCGGTGTAGTTCAACTCGACAACCTTAATTAGCGGGTCTTTAGCAAATCGAAACCGCTTTTCTACCGTGGCCTTCTTGCGCTTGGGGTTCCATGTCACCCATAACTCAGCGTTCCAATCTGTGCCTTCTTCCCGTAGCGTAGGAATGAGCGTGTTGAATGCTTCATCCGTCACCGGCTCGGCTTCATCAATCCAACAGATAAGAATGCGCCCCTTAGACTTCACAGACGCAATGTTGCGATCTAGCCCGACGAAAGCGAACTCTATATTTCCGTCATGGCTCTTGATGTAGTTTTGGCCTATGTCGTAATAGGCTTTCAGGAATGGCTCATCCTCGATGGCTCGCTTCAGTTCCTCAAGGGAGGAATCAGCCAGCGAGTTCATAAACTGACGCGCACAGAGCAATAAGCCCTTGGTGCCGGTGCTACCGTACATGTAGCCACGTATAGCAATCAGCTTGGCGAATGAGCGTGTTTTGCCTGAGCCTCGCCCACCATAAGCGCCGCGAACGTCAGCAGGGCCATCAAATACGGGCCTTAGCTTGTCAGGGATTGCGATTTGTACCGTGCCTGTCACTCGCCATCCTTGCGCATGGCAACCAGTTCAATGCGGGTCACTGTCTGCAATGGGTTCTCTTTGTCGCCAGATAGCTCCAGCTTGTCGCCGTATATCTTGGGCAGCATCTTGGAGAGCATCCACTTGCGGGTGTCCACTCTCAGGCGGTTACGGGCTACAGCCGTTGCACTCAGGTCTAGGCGCACATCCTCGCCATCGTGCTTAACCTCTACCTCGTACTCGTCGGAAATGTTCAGGATGGCGTCTGCCAGTTGCAGATAGCCAATCTCACGACTTCGCGTGTACTGTGTAAGAAACTCTGGATTTGATCGCGTCCAATTGAGGATAGTTCGTGCTGATTCGCCCACTGATTCAGCGGCCTTGCGTAGACTTGCACCGTCCTCTAGAGCTATGCAGACTTCATCTGCCTTTTGTTGATCGAATGCCATGTGAGTCCTTACGGGTGTTCACGGTTAATAAATTGACGACTCACCCTCTCGCCAGTCGTATGCGGTAGTGACGCAACTTAACGCGCTCTATCTGGAGTAAAGCCATCAAGTAAACCGCCTGTCCTTTAGCTGCATCAACGTTGATTGATGCACAAGCGGCTTACTTCATGAATGGAGCGCTTTGGGTCTTGACCTTTCGGCAGCGCTTCTGCCCTTCTCCACATTCAACGGTTGAGCATTGGGAATTGCTCGGGTCATTCCCAACATTTAGCCGTGTTGGGCGCTGCCGTATTTCAGCGAATGATCGGCGCATAAGGTGCAGAGCCACAATCCTTTTGCTCAAAAGCGCCAGTGTGGTGATTGCGCTCTGCCCCTCTAGTATCTAAAGTGGTAAAGCGGTGCGCCTAGGCTTCTTGCCATCCATCGGGCATAGGCTTCTTTCGGCGTTCTGCCTGCTACAAACAAGCCACTCCCCACACATGCCCACCAGTTGTCATCGGTCAGGTAATCGCACTTAAATAATCTCGGCTTCATTTCGTCAGCCCCTTTCCATGCCTCTCCGCATATTCACGCAACAAGCGCCCTAACCAGCGCCCACCGCCACAGTTAGCCCATGCCCACTGCTCCGCATCGCTCTTGAGTCGGTATTGCACCGTCTTACCCTTTGGCTTGCGTGGCCTGCCTGCCTTGGGGGTAATTTCATTCTTGTACGTACAAATATCGTTTTTCATTGATGGATGCTCACCATAAAGATTGAAGGGCAACCCTTGAAAATGTCTGAAGATGCCAACTCACTCTGCGGTACTTGGTCGGGCAGATACCAGTGTGTGCGCCCATTCACATCAACCGGCTTCACCATCCCTATGTGGCTCAGGTTGTAGACCGCGCTTTTCACTTGCCCAATGAACTTCTTTGTGTCTACCCTGATCTTCTCTAGCGAGTGATTGCCGTCTTTGATGGAGTCGTACACCAAGCGCATGGTGCTGTTCGGCTTGGAGAGTTTTACCGGCTGGTTCTTCTTCAACATGTCTTGCCCCTTGCTTAGTAGTGGTTGATGCGGGTGTATGGGCGGGGTTGGTTTAGGCGACCAAGATTGCGGCGTACATGAGCATTGACAGAAAAAACATTCCGGCAAGCAGTGAAGACACAAGGAAGCAGACGCCAACCAATAGCGCGCCACTTTTAAGGCGTGGCACAAAACCATTGCGATCTGAAAACACAAAGCCGCCTATAAATGCAATCAGTAGTGCGTAG
>Ga0181346_1000761_pt1 | contig 14232 bp, 25 predicted proteins | sample Su13VDMM15DN_FD_130100 | JGI IMG/M metagenome (GOLD analysis project Ga0181346, IMG submission 130100) | Freshwater viral communities from Lake Michigan, USA - Su13.VD.MM15.D.N | ecosystem: Environmental > Aquatic > Freshwater > Lake | place: USA: Michigan | collected 2013-07-15 | reverse complement strand
TTTTGAATCCGAAATAAAAACAACGGAAGAGAAGTTAGCGTTTTACGAAAAATATTATAGTGACCTCAACAAATTAGAAAACAACGAAAACAAAATAAAAAATGCGCAGGATTTATCAGATACTATTTTATCAATTTCAAACCAAACTATAAAAGGCGAAATCGAAGCGCAAAATAAAAAAATAACCGATTCAAAAAACATTGACGAACAGCAAAAAAATGACTTATTAAAAAATGCGGAATTTTTAAAACAAACAGAAACGGCACGCGTAAATAGTTCAAAACTAAACGCAGTAGACAAAGCATCCGCATTAACTGAAATTGAAAAGGGTTATATTGAAGGAGTTGCATTAATTAATAAAGAATTTGAAGACGCAGAAAAAATACGTAAAGACGAAAAAACCGTACTTGATGGATTAGATTTTGAATTAAAACTTGCCACATTAGAAGAGCAAGGGCTTTCTGAAAACGAATTGAAAAAACGAATACTCGAAGCTGAATATGCCGAAAAATTAAGGTTATTACAGTTACAAGTCGATGCCGAAGGTAACATTACTATTGCTGCTAAAAAGAAAATAGAAATTGAAACTAAAAAATTCAACCAAGCAGGCAAGGCAATAGACGACCAAGTTAAGGCAACAAAAATAAAAGCGCAGTACGATATTGCCGAAAAAACAATCGGAGTTTTACAAAATGTTTTTGGCGAAAGTAAAGCCCTATCAGTAGCAACAGCACTCGTAAATACCTACCAAGGTATCACGGCTGAATTATCTACAAAATCAGTAACTCCGTACGAAATCGGTTTAAAAGTAGCAAACGTTGCCTTTATTGCAACAGCAGGTTTTGCATCTGTAAGAAATATTTTAAATACAGACAAAGGCAGTAGTGGGGGGTCTGCTGGAGCAAGTGGTGGTGGTTTGTCAACACCTTCGCAAACATTTGAAAACCCAGCAGTTACTACCACGATAGCTAACTTGCAACAAGTGCCAAATGCAAACGGTGGTAACCAAACACAAACGGTTTTGGTACTTGAAACATTGCAAGAAGTGCAAGGACAACAAATAGTTAAAATAAATAGTAATTAGTATTATTTATTTTTATACATTTGTAAAATGAAAGATTTTTTAAACGCAATAGCAAGCCACATAAAAAATAAGCATACTCCTGAAAGTGAAAGTCGTGCCACAATTTGCGGAGGATGCCCGAATAAAGAAAAACGTTTTTATTCTGAAATTTTTAAATCCAAAATGAAAAATATAAAAGGGTATGTGTGTATTGATTGCGACTGCCCAATATCAACTAAAATATTTGCTAAACAAAAAGAAAATATCTGCAAAAAATGGTTATAGTTGAAATAGAAATAAAGCAAAAATTTGAAGAGCCTCTTTTGAATTTGTTTAATAGCAAATTAGAAGGTCTAACTAACCCTTGCGTCATTGTTTTAGACATTGAAAGTGTAGGTGGCGAAGTTAGAATACTAGAAGCTATGGAGCAACGTATTAACCAAATGAAGAATGATGGTTTTGTGTTTGCCACAAACGTTGATAATTATGCATATAGCTGTGGTTTTATGCTTTTTTTGCTTGGCGATATAAAAACCGTTTCAGAAAACGCTGAATTAATGCATCACAGCGCAGGCGTTGATATTTCAGATAGGTTAACGGCTGCAGATGCTAAAGAGATTTACGATGTTTTGGCACTTTGTGACCAATTAACTGAGCGAATTATTTTTGAAAACACAGAAATAACACAAGAAAATTATAGAATTTTAAAGAAAAACGATACATTTTTAGACCGTACCGATTTAATTAACCTTGGAATTATGAAAAACGAATATAATTTAAACTAAAAAACAAATGCAAAAAAATTGGAAAACCGTATTAGCAGCGATGATGGGCGAAAAACCTACTGCTAAAATGTTATTTGAAATCAACGACGCCAACGGAACTACATTAACGTTTCCCGACGCTTCCGATTTAAGCGAAGTTGTAGAGGGCGTAGCTACTACTGCAGCCGATGGCAATTATGTTTTTGAAGCCGATTCAAAAATATACAGCATTACTGTATTAGGTGGTGTTGTTACAACATTAGCAATTGCCGATGCAGTTGCAAGCAAAGACGTGCCAGCGTTAAATGCTGAAACAGTAGAGTTGCTACAAGCATTTGCTTCTGAATTTGAAAGCCAAAGTAATTTAATTGCAAACTTGCAAGGGGAATTGAAATCTTTAAAATCTTTAATAGGACACAAAGACGACAAAACAGGCGATTCAGCAATGGGCTTAAAAGTGGGTAACAAAACGATTGATTTAACCAAAATAAATTTATAAAATGATTACAGCAAACAACATGATTCCAGTAGGCTTTGTCCTAGGAGAATCCAATTTTGAGGTTGAGTTAATGCAGGCATTAGCAAACCAAACACGGAAGTACAACACGGCAGTAGCTACAAGTGTTACAGATTACAGCCTTGCTCCAATTGTATTGGCTGATGCTATATTAGCAAGTGGTTGCGATGTAACTCAGGTTTGTGCAGTTCCAAATGTATTAAAAAACACACGTTTACAAATGCAAGAAGCCTGCAAGATTTGTATTACAGATTTAAGCGATGGCGCAGCCGTTGTTTATGGAATTGATAAAAATGACCCCGAACCAAATGCTACATTAGACGCAGCAAAATCAAAAGAGCAGTCTTTGAGATTGGCGTATTCTATGATGAAAACTTATTGGCTTGGTAACCCAGCTTACATTGCTGCTGACTTGCGTAACGCTGCTTTATTGCCAGCTTACAAAAAAGACTTAGGGCAATGGGGTAAAATTTTAGCATCTACACCTAACACAGTAACAATTACTGAAAATGCAGGCACAACAGCAGTTGATCAAAAAGTAAGTTACAATGGTGTATTAAATTACATTAACGATATGGTTGACAATAAGCAATCTATCTCTTTAATGATGGTTGATAATTCACAGAAAAATATTTGGATTACTTCCGAAATGTTTGATACTGTTCAAACTCAACGCGAAGCAAATGCTTTGGCAGGTATTCGATTTGTACCAATTGAAAATGAATTTGGCAACTTTGATTCTTTTGTTTACCGAGATATTCAAGTTATCAAATACGAACACTTTACTGCGGCAATTCGTGATTTATCGGTTGTAAATGCAGGTACTATTAAGTTACCAAACCGAATGGTATTAACTGTGGGATTACCTACATTATCATTTCCTGTACCAACAGAGGGAACTTTCAAAACTGAATATAATGCAGCTACACGAGCTTACACGGCATCAACATTGGCAACAATTTTGCACCCTGAAGCAGTAGCAGGCGATTACTACGTTGTAGCATATTAATTTTTAAAATAAAAAACAATGGGATATTGCGATAAAGTTGCAGATATTTTAAGCACTTGTGATTCCACTAACTTAAATTTAGTTAGTGGGGTTTTGCTAGTGCGAGCCGAAGCTTTGCAAACAGTAAAGGACACTTCAAATCCTTTTTTAATTACAGCCGCTACAGTTGTAGATCCAACAACGGGGGTTTACCCGATAGTTGGTTCGCCTTACAGACCTATTAAAGCGGAATGGCTTTTAAATTCGGTTGTAGCCAATTACGAAGTAGTAGAAGGTGCGGCAGTACCTGACAGCTATTCGCAAAATATTGGTAAAATTATTTTAACCGATAGCGAAACGGCAGTAGGAAAACAAACAATGAAAGGATTAAATTCAAATCTATGGAAGGTTGTAGCTAAATTAAAAGGGGTTGGAAACCAAAACGATACATTCCATATTTATGGCGTTGTAAATGGTTTAAAATTTTTGCCTGAAGCTACCGCTCCCGAATTTGGAAATAGAGTGGTAGGTATGTTTAAAAGTGTTGCTGGAGCCGAAGAGGCTACGCCAAATGGTGTGAACTTATTGGTTAATACTTTTGCAAATACAAATACATTATTTAATCAACGATTAAACCCCGTTGTTATCTAATGAATGCGGAACAATTCAACGCCTTGCCTTTAGAAGCGAGGCGTTATATTGAAAACGAAACGGCTTGCTTAAGCTGTGGGAAAAGTAACAACTTAGATTTATTATATCAAAAATACTTAAAAATGAAAAACGATAACTTATTTACTCTTAGAATAGGAGCGGTTAATTTCTTTAATGAAAAAACAAACGAAAGTGGGATTTTATACCCAATTTTGCCAAAGGATACCGATGCCGAAATTAAAGAAAAATTAAAATTAGCATTAAAAATTAATAAAGCAAATCCCGAAATGTTTACCACAATTAACGAAGTTGAAATTGCTAAAATTTTAAAAACAAAAAATGAAGTTAGTAACGATTAACAAGCCTATTAACGAGCAGAAAGATTTCATTAAATTAGTTGAAACAGGAGACTATTTTAATGAAATGGATTCTGCAATTCAGAACAGTCCCACCGCCACAATGGCGGTTTTGATGTTTAAAAAATATTGTAAATTAGAAAATTTAAAACATGAGTATGAAGAGCTTTGGAATAAAATAGTTGACGAAAAAATAAAGTATGGTTTTTTTACGCTATGGCTTTCTTATGATATTGATTTGAATATTAAAGATATTTTTTTTAGACAATCAAAAAACTACAGAGCAAAAAAACAAGACGATACAGGAAAATCAAGTGCCTACTTAAATGTAGCTACAAAAAAAGAGTTCCCAGCATTTAACAACAATAAAATAATTTTAACAAATCAAATACAAAAGGCTGGCGGTTTTAAAAAATTCTGTGGACAAATTTACCAATACAACACAACCTCAACACCCTACGAAATTTCGCCTTTTTTTTCAGTATTTAACTGGATGAAAGTAGAATTTGATACCCCAAACCACGTAAGCGCTTCTGCAGATAATTCGCTTTTTGGCAACAATCTTTTTATAATGAAAAAAAGTGCCGATAGCAGTAACGATGCTGATGGCAACCCTATCGTAACCAATACCGATCGAGTTATTGGAGCATTACGCAAAGGCAAAGGAGCGGTTAATAGTGGTAGTAATTTTGTATTAGAAACCGATACAGATGAAGATTTAACAAAAATAATTACTAAAATAGCAATTGGTAACGAAATTGATGTCGATAAGTTTAATTTAGTTGACGATAAAGCAGGAAAAAAAATATGTACAGCGTGCTATTGTTTCCCGCAAATATTAGCAAGCCCGAGCGAGGGGCTGTTCGGTAATAGTGGTGATGCTTATAAAACTGCTATACAATTTTGGCGTGAAACTTGCGAATTTGAAGCGAAAAAAATACAAACCGAAATTGAAAAAATAGGTATTAATTTGACAAATGAAATAACACCTCCTGCAGTATGATAAACTTATTTATAAACGAAATTAAAGAGTTTTATCCAGTTACCGATTCATTAACTCAGGTGAAAATCGATGACTTGACAAATTTTGTCAAAAATAACATTTATGTTCAAATGTTCGGTCTTGCAATATCAAATGAAATATTTAATCAAATAATTACCGATAACGCAACGGTTAATTTTATAGGCTTTAAAAAATTTACCGCTTTATGTGTAGCCAACGAATTAATTAAAAACAACTACGTACACACCAATGCAGGTCTTAAAATTGTAAATCAACAAAATTGGCAGACGCCAAGGTTAAATGAAAAGGTAAGTGTTTTAAACGATTTGTCTGCAACTATTGAAAATCAATTTGTAGAAGCTAAAAAAATTTTAGTACTTTTGAATAAAATTACTAACAACAAGTTTCAAAGCTATGGTAGTTTTAAAATTACAGCAATATGAGGATTTTAGATTATAATTTTATTGACGGTAATAATTTAGGTTTAAAAGAACCTAAAACAACCAATATAACACAATTATATAATAAATTATCGGCACTTGAAACCAACAATTTTAAAACTAAAATAAATGAAATTGTAACTAATTTTAACGAACTAATAATACCCGAATATGATAAATTTAAATTTGTAAAAAAAGGGTTTGGGAATGTAGACTTAAATAATTTTGAAGTTGGCGATGTATTTGAGGGTTGGAACGATTTAGGTTTATGGTTAGGATTTTGCATTTACAACGGTGGAGATTTATTTGATAGCGCAAACTTTACAAAAATAAGAGATTACACACCTCAAATCCATGTTCCAGCATCAACAACAATACTACCTTCTTGGAACGGTGCAATAGTAATAATTACAACAGCAGGAGTGGTACTAACCTTGCCTGCTGATTTGCCTGTGATACGATTTAAAATAGTAACACGACCTACTGCCACATGTGATTTTACGTTAACAACACCTAAGGTTTGGGTAAACGGTACGCCAACACTTATACCCGAAAAAACCGAAGTAGATTTTTTTGTTGATAATTTGAATAGTAATGAGGTTTATGTAAGTAAACCAAATGCAACACAACCCATCGGATTAGAAATAATTGATCCGATTCCATCAATAGAAGTAATTGGCACAACACAAGTACTAATTAAAGAGTACGACCTAGGTTTTTTAACCGATAAAAAATTAATTGAATGCCTATTTTTATTTAATAAAGTAAATACGGCGGTAACACAAAGTATAACGGCAAAAGTTAGATTATTTGATACAATTACTAATACCGAAGTTGAAATAGGCAATCACACTTCACAAACTAATACTTATGTATCAATACCTATCAATTGCGTTATTGATGGTAATGTAATTAGAGTAGTTACAAATTACTTGCCTGCTGGCGCTGGTAATTACGACACTTCTGCAACTCCACTTTTACAAACGGTAATTAATGTAAGTAATTCATTTAAATTAAGAGTTTACATCGCTAATAATAATACTACCGCAACTGCTCGTCAATTTTTAGGTAAAATAAATTTAAAATAAATGAAAACATTTTTACTTGATAAAAACAGCGGTAAACTTATATGTCAACTTGGTGTAGTTGATTTTGAATGCAACGAAATAAATGAAGAAATTGTAATAACGGATAGTGAGCCAACTTTTTACGTAAACAAATGGAACGGAAAATGTTTTGAAGAAATGGCAACTGCTGACGAATTAAATGCAATTAAAAAAAATGCAGTTCCGCAAGAATTATCACGCATGAAGTTTATTATTCAAGTTTATTTGACTACAGGTATAAAATATGAAGACATCGTTATTTTTATTCAAAATTTAGCTTTTGACGAAGCGCAAAAATATTTAATTCTAACAAAATTGAGTAGTGCGGTTCACTTTGACCGATATTCAAATGATTTACTTAAAATTGCATCGCTTAATCGGATTACAGACGAACAACTAGATGAAATTTTTATCGAAGGAAATAAAATACAATAATGAAAGTAATACTACACATAATTTTGTTTGTAATAGCGTGGATTTTAATAATGCCACTAACTATAATTAACTTTTTTTTAGTTCATAACAAAGGCTATTTTTTAAGCACTGCCCGAAGCTTAGACGTTTGGGCAAACTATGAATTTAGAACACTTTGGAACAAAGCATTAGTTAAAAAAGACGTTGCTTATTACAAGTTTGGCATAAAATACGAAACAATAAGCTCGGCACTAGGTAAAAATAAACGCATAAAATCATTATCAAAAGCAGGCAAAATTTTGGTATTTATTTTAGACACTATTGACAAAAACCACACTGAAAACGCAATAACATAAAAAAACTATGAATCCTTATTTTAAGTACTATGGAAAATTATTTATTTCACTAAAAACTATGATAACAAAATCGTCGGGCATTGCTTTAGTAATTCCAACAATAGCAATTTCAACCACCATTGATCCTCGGCGTGCCATTATTTTTTTATGCATTTTAGCTGTTTTAGATTTTATCACTGGCATTGCATCAAGTTATATTGAATGGAGCAAAACCGACCGTAAAATAACACTTATTTCAAGTCAAAAATTAAAAATGTCGGCTGTTAAGCTATTCACTTATTTTAGTGGAATTCTGGTTGTATACGGCGTTGAATTAGTTTTTTTTGATAAACGATTTCAATTTACAACGGTTACAGAAAAGGATTTTACAATTACATCAATCGCAATAGCTTTTTTCTGCGCAATTGAAATTTACTCAATAGTTTTTGAGAACTTTAAAAAGCTAGGATTTGACGTTTTGGCAAACATAAAAAAATTAGTAACTGTTTTTAAAGATACTAAAAAAGATGTAGAATGATAAAATTAGCTTTAAAGGCACTATGGCGCATGATAGTTTTAACATTTGGTGGAAATTACTAGAAAAAAACAAAAAAGAATGAAAAATATATCAAAATACATTAGTTATCTCGAAGCCACAACATCGCAAACAGCAATCCGTAAAGGCATCGATAACACGCCTACAAATGCCGAACTAATAAATATGCAATTAGTTTCTATTAGAGTTTTTGACGTTGTACGCAACCATTTTAAAACGCCTTTGCGTGTAAGTTCATTTTACCGATGCTTAAAACTAAATACAGCCGTTGGTGGTGCAAAAAACTCACAGCATAAACTTGGTCAAGCAATTGACATACAAGGCACGGGCGATGTAACCAACAAACAAATCTTTGATTTTATAAAAAACAATTTAGACTTCGACCAATTAATTTGGGAGTTTGGAAACGAAGCAAACCCTGCTTGGGTACACGTTAGTTACGTATCAAAAGAAAAAAACCGAAAACAAGTAATAACCGTAAAATGAGAAAAATACTGCCTTACCTATTTGCATTAATTTGCTTACTTGCAATTTTTAAAACGTGCGAAAACAAAACAGTTACAAAACAATTTACTCCTGAAATTAAGGGTAAATTTGAAAGCAAAAAAGTAGTAAATGTGCCTATTAAAAAAAACAAACAGAAAGTAACGTTGAATGATGAATTTTTACAGAAACAAATTGATTCACTTTTAAAAATTAACGATTTGCAAATCGCTGATTTTACCAACGCAAATGACAGCCTTAAAAAACTACTATTTGAAAAAGCAATTGAATTAAACGCATTTAAGCAAGTATTTAACGATAGTAATGTAATTATAGAAGTAAATGGAATTGCACAAGGCAAAGTGCAAAATTTGCAAGCGCATTACACTATTAAACCTATTTCAATACCACCACCAAAAGAAGTTGTATTTGCGCTTCGTGCTGGCGTTGAATACGGCAACAATATAAATTTTAATTCAGGCATTGCTAAGGCAAATTTAGAATTTGAAAATATATCGGGCAACACCTTTAGCGCATCGTTTGATACTGATAAAAGAGTTTGGATTGGATATAAAAAAACGCTGTTTAAAATAAAAAAATAAAGGTTGGTTTAGTTTTGTTTGACCGCTGGAGTTGTTAACCAGCGGTTTTTTTATATATGTTAAATTTTGATAAAAAAGCATTTTATCAAAATAAAAGTTTTATATTTGCCTAACAAAAAGAAAGTTTTGTTATAAACAAATTCTTTTTAAAATTTAAATTGACAATAAAAGCAATAAAATATGAAACTAGAATTAAATGAATCCGAATTTGACCGTACAATTATTAAAGATTGTCGTAAAAAGTTCGGCACGCTTTTAAACGGTTGTTGGTTAATTCCAAATCGTTTTTTATTACCGATTTAGTTTCTTATTTCGGTTCTCGCAACCTAACCGCTAACGTTCTGTGGCTTTGTCTTGTTGCCGAAAATACAAGACAAATAATAAAAGTACACACTAATTTTTAAATTAAAAACCAATGAGTAAAAGCACAAAACCAAGTAAGGCATTAGTCAAAACCGCTTTTAGCAAATCGGTTACGGACAAGGAGTTTAGAATAGGTAATTTGATAAATTATAGAATTGTCGATAAAATGGATGAACGCAAAGAATGGCTTGAAGTTTCAGAAATTGACTATGATGATTTAAGGATTTTTGGAATAAAACACGAAATGAACCAAGATTACCAACCGATTGAAATAAACGAGGAATGGTTAATGAAGTTCGGATTTGAAAAAATAATTGATAACGAATTTACATTAAGATACGAATTGAAAAAAGACCAAAGATTTGATTATTTTTTTCCGAAACATAATTTAAAAACTTTTGGTTTAAGGTTTCAAGGTTGTACTTTTTTTGATGTTGTAAAATATGTGCATCAACTTCAAAACTTTTATTTCGCTTTAACAGGTCGTGAATTAACTGTTTGCTAACGGCGGAGTGTTGCCGAAGTGGGGGATTATTAGCACAAAATCCCATTAAAAGCACTACTGTTGAACACAGTACAAATGTTCATAAAAAGTACTGTCGCCCCCATTTTGGCAGCACTATGTTAGGCGATGACTTTATTTTTAACTAATTAAATATAAATAGTATGAATTCAAACAAGAAAATAGAATTACAAAACGGCAATATTGCCAAACCCGTGTTAGGCGATGTGCCTTTCACGGATTATTTATTAACTAATTAAAATTACAAATATGCAAACAGTACTAAAAGAAGTCTATAATCTAATAGATGAAGAAATTATTAGGCTTTCTAAAAAGAAAGAATTTAAACGTAAAAACGAGTCGTAAGTTTGTAACGGTCAAGTAGTATTATCTCTGACTTTTTCGTGCTTGGCGTTAGTGCCACCTTGCACGAACTTTAAATTTAGGCACAAACTATCTGGTGGCATTACGCCAATCCCATGTTATAGGATAGTTTTATTTTTTTGTGGGTTGGCTTAAATAAATTTTAAAATGACAATAGCTAAAAAGATTTTATTGGATGAACTTAACGAAAACGCACATCCTGAACAAGTAGAGAGTGTAATTTTTTGGGCTTTGGAACATTACGCAAATTCAGAACCAAAAGGGACTTGGGGTAGAACTATTGCTTATGCTATCAAAGAACGAATTTCAGAAGCCGAAAAAAATGATGCCGATAGTGGTGCGGCGGGAAAAAAATAAAATAGCCGACAACGTTTTACGGCTATAGGATGGTTGGGGAAAGTACGCCTTAACTTTCGATTGATTACCCAAGATTGCAAGTACACACAGACTTTAAATTAAACCTGAACTTGCCATTTTTGCAAACCTGTTTTAGCAGATGTAGCGGTTCTTAAAAACTAAAACTGAATGGGAAATAATTTTAAAATACAAGTAGTAAAAAACGATGAAATAGATGCTTTTGGAGCATACGCATCGCCATCGATTAAAAAAAAATGATTTTGGCATTGTTCTTTTTAATTTAGAAGCAAATCTAATAACAAGTATAGAACATAAAGATGTTTCTTTTAAAGAAATGTTTGTTGAAACCATAATGCACGAAATAGGACACGCTTTAGAAGAATTTTATGATTTAGAATTTGACGAAGAAAGAATAGAAAAAATTACAGAAAGTTATAGAGCTAAATATTCTTCTGAAAACGAATCGTAGCAATTGGTGCTAACGTTATCGGGCTTGCAGAAGTGGCAAACTTCGGAAACGTAATTTTTCGGTTACTACTGAATTTCTTGCGAAAGATAAACATAATTGAACCACATATTTTGCCATTGCTTTCAAACCGATGTTAGCGGATGTGCTTTTTAAAAATAGGTTTGAGCGACCTTTATAAAACTCAAAACAAAATCAAAATGAAAAAATTATTTTTAACATTAGTATTAAGCATTTCATTATTTGCAAATGCACAAAGCGAAAAAGTAGTAGAAAAAACTTCTAAAACAATTGAAACTGTTTATTCTGATTCAAAAGACGGAATAAAAACAGTTTATAATGATTTAAAATCTACAACTCCACAAATTAAAAACGCATTAGAAGCACTTTCAAAAGAACTGAAAACGACTACTGATTCTTTGTGGCATATTTTAATAAAACAACAATTAGTTTGGAGCTTGTGCTTTCTAATACTCTTTTTAGGCTCTGTTTTTAATTGGTTTTTATTTTATAAAAGAAATTTTAAAAAATTAGATGATGACGAATTTGTTTTAGGAAAGCAAGTAGAAAAAACAGGTTTTAGTTCAGACCCAGTTATTACAACTGATATTATTATTAAAAAAGACAGGATTTTTTCTCGGTTTGTTTATGTTCATTTAACTATTTGCATAACTCTATCTGTTTTTAGTTTTTTGCATTTTTCGGATATGATGACTGGTTTTATTAATCCTGAATTTGGAGCTTTAAAAACCATTACAGAAGTAGTTAAAAACATTAAATAGTCTTTTGAAAGCGGATATAGTTACATATCCGCTAACGTAAAAGCATTGGCGATGTTGGGGATTAGAAAGTACGAAAGCTCAAATAAAAACAAATGATAGTAGAAAGCACAAAAGCTCAAATTAAGCAAGGAAGCCCCAATATTGCCAATGCAGTGTTAGGTGCAGTTCCTGTTCACAAATTTCCTTACAATTGGAATTTAAAAGATGTAAACTTTACAAAAGATAAAGGCAAAGTATTTAGTTGTTTTGCTTGTGGTGGTGGTTCAACAATGGGTTATAAATTAGCTGGATTTGATGTAATAGGACATAATGATGTTGATAAAAAAATGATTGAAGTTTATAAGCTAAATCATAATCCCAAATATTCATTTTTAGAAAGTATTACAACTTTTGCTAAAAGAAAGGATTTACCAAAAGAACTTTACGAACTTGATTTTTTAGATGGTTCGCCACCTTGTAGCAGTTTTTCAATGGCTGGGAATAGGGAAAAGGATTGGGGCAAAGAAAAAATATTTAGAGAAGGTCAAGAACTACAAGTATTAGATACATTGTTTTTTGATTTTATTGATTTGGCAAAAGAACTGCAACCAAAAGTAGTAGTAGCTGAAAACGTAAAAGGATTATTAATGGGTGATGCTAAACAATATGTAATTAAGATTTACAAAGAATTTGAAAAAGCTGGTTACTATTGCCAACACTTTTTATTAGATGCTTCAAAAATGGGTGTGCCACAAAAAAGGGAACGTGTATTTTTTATAGCATTAAGAAAGGATTTAGCACAACCATTTTTACACTTTGCGGATATGTTTACGGAAGTTCCTAAAATAGAATTAAACTTTAACGAACCTGAAATAAAGTTTAATGAATTTGCTGATTATTCAGGACCACCAATAACAGAATATGCAAAACGAGCTTGGGATGTTAGAAGTGAAAAAGATAACAATATTGCTGATAGCAAAAAACGTGTTCCGGGAATGAAAGTAAGCGATATGAATACCGCTTATGTTTTTGATGATAAAGTATGCCAAACATTAACTGCAAAAGGGAATTGTGGAAGTTTGCTATTTTCAAAACCCATAAGATTAAGTAAGCAAGAATTTTGCAATATTGGTACATTTCCACAAGATTATAATTTCACTTGTAATTTTGGTTATTTAATAGGTATGAGTGTACCGCCAATAATGACAGCTCAAATTTCAACACAAATTTTTCAACAATGGTTGTCGAAGTTGTAGTGTCGTCTTTTGGAATTGCACCTAACGGTTCTCGGCTTGACGCAGGTAGGGAATTTGAAAAACAAAAGTTGAGTATAAGTAGGATGCTCAATAGAATTACCAAAGTTGAATTAACCACGAATGCCCTACTTGCTTTCAAACCGATGTTAGCGGATGTGCTTTTTTCGGGTATAGATTTTAACTTTTAAATAAATATAAAAATGACACAAGAAGAGCAAGTAAAACATTTTGAAGTAGTAACTACTCAAATGAAAGAAATCCTTTTTAAGAAAGGTAATGATTACGCAAATGCTGATAGACTCTCTAATTTCAAATTAGCTGGTCTCATTTGTGGACTAAAAGCAGAGCAAAACTGCTTATCGCTAATAGCTACAAAAGTGGCAAGATTAGGCGTTTTATTAAATTCAGATAAAGCACCAAACAATGAGAGTATTCAAGATAGCGTGCTGGATTTAGCAAATTATTCTATTTTATTATCAATGATTTTAAACGATAAATAATGAAGCTATTTATAACTGGATTTACGCAAGTTTTTTTTGTCGCTATAAACACATTTTTTATAAGTAAGGCTATTTATGGTGGTGTGCTTATTTGTGGCTTTCTAATATCATTTGTTTGGTCTTGGAATGTGAAAAAGGTAGCATTTGGAACTTTGCAAGATAGGCTGTGGTATTCTTTCGGTGCTGGTGTTGGTTCCTTGGTCGGTCTTATTGTATCGGTAGCGGTCTTTCAGCATATCAGCTAATGTCTCGTGGCTTTGTCTTGTTGCCGAAAATACAAGACCAACTTTAAATTAAACACAAATGTTAGAAAGTACAAAACCAACAACCGAAGTAGCCGAAAACGGCAATAAGTCAAAGCCACT
>Ga0181346_1000758_pt1 | contig 14246 bp, 6 predicted proteins | sample Su13VDMM15DN_FD_130100 | JGI IMG/M metagenome (GOLD analysis project Ga0181346, IMG submission 130100) | Freshwater viral communities from Lake Michigan, USA - Su13.VD.MM15.D.N | ecosystem: Environmental > Aquatic > Freshwater > Lake | place: USA: Michigan | collected 2013-07-15 | reverse complement strand
AGTTGGTGTTACGGTATTTGTTGGTGTTTTAGTTGGTGTAGGTGTTTTAGTATTTGTTGTTGTTGCATTTGGTGTTTTAGTTGGTGTTGGTGTTACATTTGGTGTTTTAGTTGGTGTTGGTGTTTGTGTTGGTATTATGAACTCTTGAATATTAATATTAACAACACAAGACTCTAATTCAATTGTAATTTCAAATGCACAACCATAAACACAATCCAGTATTTTAAATATACTACACCCATTATCATCTGTTAATTGTAACATTATTTCAGGGGCAGAATCAAATATTGAAGGAATTGTGACATTATATTCGATTACTGGTGGAACAGTTCCAGAATTAATAGTACCAAGCAAAGTTTGATTATTACCGTATACATCGGATATGTATATGTTAATTGGGTATGTACCTCCTGATATTTCGGTTATTCTTACCTGTCTCATGTTAAACAAATTGTATCATAAACAATAATTAATTTAATAATAATTTCTTGTCCATTTAAACTATCATTAGTTGGGCTAGTTTGAATAGTTATTTGATTATTTAAATCGTCAACTGTAATTACACCAATACCAGGTATTGTGTTTAATAAACTAGTAACAGTATCATAATAAAGATTATCACCTGGAACAACATTTAAAGACGTTGTTGTAAAAAAAGTTTCGCTTGTTGTCAACCCTAATGGATTAACTGAGACGTTTATTGTAAATGTCGCTGAAATTAAATTACAACTTGTATTACCAGAGGTTAAATCGTCAAATCCAACATTTAACATTTGTAATAATCCAAATTTAGTTTGTGCCTCAATAATAAATGTTTCAGACCCCATAACATATGTTTGATATGAAACATATGAAGCATCACAAGTAATTTCCGCGGTTCTTGATAACGAACATCCATTATCATCAATTACTGTTAAGTTATATGTTCCTCCTGTTAACCCTTGAGCAGTAATTTGTTGCGGATTATTGGGTACATTATTAGACCAATTAAATATAAATGGTGGAGTTCCTGATGAAATAAATGCAGTTAAAGTACCTTCAGAACCTGTACCACAAGAAGTACTATATAAACTATAATTAAGTGGCGTACTACTATTAACATAAACTTGAGTTGTTTGAGTACATCCTGTATTATCCGTAACAGTAATTGTATGTTGTCCCGAAGAAACAGCAGAAAATGTAATCGCAGATAAAGCACTATTATTTATATTAACTAAACCGTCTAATGAATAATCAAATGGAGTTGCCCCTCCTTGACTTTTAATAACCGAAATATAACCATTTGCACTATTACATGTGGTTCCTGTAGTATTTGTTGAGATTGTAAATGTATCAGTAGCAAATAATGTAACCTCATCTAAGTAAAAACATCCTGAAGCATCTTGAACTGCCACACTATACGTTCCTGAATATAAATTAGGAAATAATTGAGCCGTTTGATTATTACTAACGTTTAAAACGTTTCCATTTGGAGATATTAAAGTATAAATGTATGGGGAAGACCCTCCATTAACCAAAACGGTAATTGACCCTCCATTACTTGAACATGTTGAGCCTTGTGTATTAATGTTAACCGAGGTTATACCATTTGGTGGAGTTAATGTTGTTCCAGCAACCATAGTACATAAGGCCGCGTCTGTTACTTGAAAGGAATAATTTCCTGAGGATAATCCAGATATTGTAAATGATTTTGGATATTGAATTAATACCTCTCCTGTAGATGCAGAATAATAATATGGCGCGGTTCCTCCTGTAATTTGAATCGTTATTGAACCATCGGAAGAAAAACAACTTGGAGGTGTTGAGGTAAACGTACCTAATCCAATTGGTGGGACATTCACAATTGTCTCGGTTTTTGTTGTAACACACCCATAATAATCTGTAACACTAACAGAATAAATTCCAGCTGTTAATCCGGTGACAGTTGACCCTGTGTTACTTGTATTCCAAAGATATGTGTATGGTGGAGTACCTGTTACTCCCGTAACCATAATTTTACCCATACCAGTTCCACCACACGATGAATTTGGAACTACATATAAACCATAATCTAAAGTATCCGAATCTTCAATAATAAAAGTTGGGGTTTGTCCTGTACACCCACCCAAGTCAACCGCTTTAATGTAGTAAGTTCCAGCGGTTAAACTTCCAAACACAACTGTTGATTGAGATGTTATTGCCGATTGTGAAAATACTCCATCTCCATGAAAAATATAAAATTCAGTTGAAGAATAATCTGATGTTGATGTTCCAGTTACAAATCCATTATTTTGAGAACATGTTGTTCCCATAACACCGAGAACACTTGCACATACCCCACTTGATACTGGTATGTTAATATAAAATTCATTATTGGTTGGTAGTGAACTATCAATAGCTCTTACCGAATATGTTGTGGCACTTAATCCTGTTTTTATCGCTGGCTCGGTAGTGACAATGTTTGGCGATAAAATAGGACTTAACCATTGTGCCGTGTATGGTGGCGTACCACCGCTAAAACTCAAACTGATAGACCCTAAGTTCGTATTTGAACAATCTCCAGTGACTGCTATATTATAATTAAAAGTTGACATTAACTACTACACTTTATATTAATATTTATTCCGACGTTTAAAAATACGGTATCTTGTAAATTTTCAGAATTACACCCTAAATTAGTTATTGTTAAATTATTACCATTTAAATAATAAGTGTATCCATAATCATATAAAGTTGGTAAATAATATATTAAACTATTTCTCCATTGTAATTCGGTGGGGACATCAGTATATCCATATCCATTATAAAAAGTATTTTGAATTAAAATTTGATTATTAATTCTTAAATCAATATACCATTCTGTTTGAACCGAATTTTGATAACATTGATTAAGTGTTAATCCGTTTTCAGACAACATATTATTAATCCTATTTGAAAGAATACTATTAAAATTAGTCGCATTTATATCTCCATTAAACCATGGATATATATTAAAATCAACATATTCAGAATTACAGGTATAATTAAAAATATCTGATATAATATAACACGGGTCAACAGCAACTGGTATAAATTGGCATCCTCTTTGTCTCCTATAAACAAATTTTTGTTTGTGTAATACCGAATTTTCTAATCGAACACCAGTATTCCAAATAGTTGTTGCTGGAATCATCTGTTCCACCAACTTAGTCCAATATGGTCCAATACCTGTTACATAGTCAATCAACTTTTGATATGTGTATTTGTTGTTAGGTAACCCAACGGTTTGTTCTGATTCAATGTATTTCCACCATATAGATTGTAGTGTTGGATAACCGCCAGTTTTACCATCAGAAATATATTGTCTATTTCTAGCGTTAATCATATTTTGCCAAAAAGTTTGAGAAAATTCAAAGAATGTTTTTTTCTTAGGTTTTGGGTCAACATAAGTCCAATCAACTCCTCCAGGAACAGGATATCCAATAGTTAAACCTGATTCAGGTATGGGATAATCATATTTTCTTGATTGGTCCCAAACATCATAAACTAGTCCTTGTGCCGGATTTAAAAACAAATCAATATTCTTAACATTTAACACTAATTTTTCATTATCTACAAAATAATATGCGTTATAATCTGCCTGAGTTGATGTTCTGATTTTATCATCATCAGATAACCAAGATTTATTGTTATCAACAATTTTTTGTAGTTTAAATCCTTCATTCATGTATGGGAAATCTCTAAATCGATTCAAATAAGTTTGTCCGTATGTGAATGGTAGTAATTGTGTTTGTATACTTAAATTTTGTCCGGTAAATACATTACCGGTTAATACCACATTATCAGGACTTCTATGTTCTGGAGTGGTCTCATACCATCCAGCGCCAATTTGAAAAAAATAAGTTTCTGTATTAAGTGGAGCGTTGGGATAACCTTCAAAGTCCATTGGATAGGCACTTAAAGTTATGTTAGTATCTTGGTATGAAGAGTTTGTTGTAAATGCCGTAAATAATTGTCCCTTAAAACTATATGTTTGACCAGTTGCATATGTTGGAGTTTCTAAAACATATGTTCCTCCCGATATTTGAGACCATTGATTATAGAATTGGTCAAGATTTATTTTTTGGTCCGCCAAATAAATGTGTTCATTATATTCAATTAATGAATCTGGAGCACCAATTAATCTTAATAAAAATTCTATTGACCTTCGAGTTCCTTTTGATTTAAAAAGATAAGCCGCGTTAAGAATTAAATTTTTATAATAAGTATAATTTAATTCTGTTGGTGTTAAAGCTCTTGCATATCCAGGATATGTTGGTGTTGACGTATTTCCAAAAACAGAACTTAAAAAATCTTCATTTGTGATTGGCGAAAAATTTGATGACCACCCTAAAGTTCTTGATAAATTAACTAATAACTCCGAAGGTATATCATTTGATGTATTATAGTTAACGGAATTCATGTAAGCCAACCCTTCAATAAATTGTTTTATTTGGTCAAAACTTCTACCGTATATTTGAAATATTTTTTCAACTTTTCTACCTAAAGTATCAAATTCTTTTAATGAGTCTGAAACCAAAAATCTTGAAATTAAATTAGTTTTAAATGAATCTAAATTAACTGCAATTTCTTGAATTTTTGCCAAATAAGAATCAAATAGAAATGAACGAATGTCCAAGTTCCAATACCCATCTTTTGGCCAAGTAACTTGTTGATAATCCGTATATGTTTGTCCATACTCGTTTTGTTGTGGTACTTGAAATACTGCGGTATACTCAGGTCGTACTAACCTATTAACTAAAAACTTTTCAACCTCATCAAAATTTTCTTGGAATATTTTATCAACAATATAATCATTAGGTCTAATTTGAAATTCTGTTTGTAATGTTGTTGCAGTTGTCCCAAATGGTGACCCTGAAACATAAAATGTTAGTGTTCCTGAAGTTAATGTTGTTGATGGCGTAAATGCCAAAATTTTATAGATGTTATCGTCAATACTAACACAGTAATCCAAATAAGTTTTATTAAGATTTCTGTAAACAGAAACTTCTAATTCTCTCATCATCAAATTATTTGATGCGTTAATAGAATAATCAACATCAAATGGATTACGTAATCTATCAACATTTACTTTAAAGTAAGTTTCGTCACTTTGAATGTCATAAGCAATATCATACGCAGTGTCACCAGTTATAAAATCACCATTAGTATATTGAACATCTAAAGATGCCGGAAAATAATTAATAATTTTTGTTATTGAAACTCTAAACCTTTCAGATAAAGAACCGTACATTGAAAAATTAAGAACCTGACTTATATCATAGTTAGGATATACCCTAAATTGAGTTGCAAGAATTTGTCTACTTTGTTCAAGACTTTCGATATTCATCATATCCAAAGTCATTGACTCTGAAAACGCCCCAACATTAAATGTTCTATTAACTTTTTCTGTTACTCCGGTGGTAAACTCAAAGTTACCTTGCGTAAGACCTCCTCCTTCAACAGTTTGTAGTCCTACAATGTTGTCAGAGAAAGTACCCGCCCCGTTACCTGGCCTTGGTGGATAAAAGTATTTAGTATTTGTTGTATTTACGGCCATTAACTAGTTATGTTTGTAAAGTTTTTACTGAAATCAATATTATTACCTCTACTTTGTCTAACTTCATATAATAATGCATTAAATTGGTCTCTAATTTCATATAAGTTGTATTGTCTATATATGTTATTTTGAGAGTCGTAGATTGTATAAACACCATCATCAATTGATTTGGTTTGATTACCAAAAAGAGCAATTGCAAGAGATGATATGTCATATTCAACCATTTCTATCTCCAAAGTTATTGGATTAAAATATGTATTTGAAATTATAATATTTTGGTTTGGTTGTCCAATAAATGGAGTTGAGTTTGGATTATTAGTTGGAGATGACGATGGTGACAGAGTTAGAAAAATTAAATTGGTATTTCCATCAACATATCGATATCTTATAGTTTTTGCTGTAGTGTTGGTTTGATTTGTAACAACTGGCTCACAGAAGAATGATGAGGTAATAACTCTAAAAAAGTTAGGTATTTTTGAACCATTAGTATTTAAATATTCTACTCTAAAACCAACCAATCCTTGTGAAACAAATTTATTTTGATATTGTGCTGGCACATTACTAATATCAACAACAATTCCTTTTACGTTTGGTAAAGCATTTAATACACCACAATCGGTAATCTTTGTTCTAATTTCTTTTGGTCTTAAATATAAAGTGTAAATTCCAAGAGCATTGAACTGCTCAGCGGGTAAAGTTAAATTATATAATCCCCCTAAAACTTCAACACCAGCATTTCCGCCAGTCTGAGTATTATTGAAATAAGGTTTAAGGATTGTCTGCGCATCAAGTTGTGTTAGAATAAAATTATCCGTAACGTCTCTAGATGGGGTATAATTTAATAAAATTTGGACATCCTCGGGACTTACATCACTTGGTCGTATTGTTCCGTAGCTTCCTATACTCACTTGTTTTCTTTTTTAATTAGTTTATTTTTCTTATTTAATAAATACCTATTAATTATTTTTAACCACCGAAAAAAATCCATATCCGTAATTAATCATATCTCCTAAATTGTCAACTTCTCCGAGTCTTTGAATTTTTTCATACGCAGAGTTTTTCCCTCTTTCAACAAAAACATTTGTTTGTATTTGTGGTTGGTCAATAACCTTAAGTAATACCTCTTCTTTAGTTATTGGTTTGTTTGTTAAATTATTATTAGTAAATCCTGAAGATTGTTGAAAAAATATTGTAGTACCATCTAAGTAATCATAATAATCGACAGAATTAATTGTGTATGCCGTGAATGTTGTTGCCGTGTTGGTTATTGCTCCCCATATTTGTCCATTTTTAATTACAGGAACCCCCACTTGAAATTTTAACGGTCCATACATTGATAACTCATTAAGTTTAGATTTTGTTAATCCTGAAACTGTAAATGGAACTGTTGTAAAGTTATTTGATGTTTGAGCCGATACTTCACTAACCGCGTCTCCCGAAAATATGTAATCATAACTGATTGGTGTTTCAAACCAATTACCGCCAGCAGGAATAAAAAACGCCATACCATTTGGATTATTAATAACAACATCTGAATATGGTGTTGTTATTGTTTTGGAAACTTTAGTAATACCCCAAGGATTTGTTTGCTCCAATATAATTGTGTATTGGGCATTTGCCACAGGATAAGTATGATTTATATAGTTTGGTGTATAAGTTGCGATTGTTTGTGATGGTGTTCCATCACCCCAATTAATTTTATATGAGGATAATTCAAGAAATTTTTGAAACTCGCTTGATGTATTATAAACGTTATAAACATATGGATTAGAGGTTGTAGATGAAAATATAAAATTAGCAACAATATCTTTTTGTAATATTGCACCATCAAATGGACTAAAGTATCCAACATCAATTGCAGTTTGTTTAAATAAAATTGGAATTGTTAATCCAGTTAATAATGAACTTCCGTCATTACCTCCAGTTAAAACTTGAGTCATTCCCGAATAAATCCCAATTGTTTCACCAGAATAATTTGGCCCAACATTGTTACCTTGTAAATTAACAGTAAAAAGGTCTCCCTTAATTGTCTCAGGTGATATAATAATATTATAAAAATCTTCCATTATGGGTTAACATATTCATACCATTTTATGGGTTCTAATGTACCTGCCCTTTCATTATCATTAATATATATTGTTTGAGATGTATTCATATTGAATATTTGGTAATTATGTTTTTCATAATTTAATTCAACCCGATAGTAAAAATATTGTGAACCATCAAAAATAAATTTATCACCTGAGATTGATGATTGCGGCATATTTAACATTTTTGTAAAGAAACCATTTTTTGCATCATAAAACTTTGCCGTCATGTAAAATGTACTTATGTCCAAAAATTTTCGTTTTTTTAACCAATAAATAAAAAAACCTTCTTTATCTCCAATATAATCTAAAATAAAATATGGTTTTTTAATTGTTACCGGAGTTACTTGCATAATTGCATCCATCTTTAACCCTTGTTGTGTGGGTATAATAATTGTAATATAATTCGTCTGTCTTTTTTCATCAATATTATCATATAAATCCAATTTAAAAAATGAATTTGTAAAGTTGTTAGTATAATAATATATCTCTTGTGTTGTAAATCCTTCCATCTGATAGTTAGATTTCCAATTTGTTTCATCATTTAATGAACCACCTGAATAAAAATTAAACTCATATTTAATTTCTGTTGGGGCACCAGTTGTTCCTGTTAAAGGTGCATGTGCAAATCGAGTAACTTCAAAGTCTCTACCTTCACCAATCACTTTAGTTATCAGTTCACCCTCATACTCATCAATACTTTGGTCTAAGCCCAAATAATCCCAAGTAAACTGAATTGGAATTGTGAGTTGTCTATCAACAAACCCCTCTTTATTAATTGTTATTTTATTCACACTCATCGAATAATGGTTTTATTGAAAATTGAACTCCAAGTAAATTATCGTTATAGTTAATACCATCAGGTATTAATCTAAATACAACATTTTTATATGGATATTGGGAACTATTTATAAATGGATAATCAACACCTCTGTTTTCATTGTCTATAAATCCATAAGTGTATAAGTCTCTCCATCTGAATTCTTGGTCTGAGGAAGAATAAAAGGAATAAAAAGGTACGTTTGCAACAGATTTAATGTCTCCAGTTTCAATATAATCAGAAAAAACCCTAATTTCCATTGATGTGTGCGGCTTATAATAATAACCTTCGGTATTAGTTGAATAATCGCTAGTTGTTTGAAAAACGTTTTGGTTGTAATTTATTTTTTGATAATAATTTGAAATAACTCTTTCAATTTGTCCATAATCATTCCATTCACAAAAATCTCCATCAACTGAATCACCTCTATTTAAATCTTTATTATAATAAAATGTTTTGGTAACTCCGCTTGTTAAGGTATAATTTGATGTGGGTATGCTTGTATTTGAATTTGTATTTAATAAATCCCACCAAGAACTTATTGGTGTTGACAAATTAAATTCCCACCCTTGTTTTAATCCTATACCATTATTTGGTTGATTAAAATAACCTGTATATCCCTTATTAATAATAGTTAAAAACAATTCACTAACAGGTCTTTTTTGATTATCTAAAACACCATTTAAATCTAAATCATAATTAACAGTAATATTATATGAATTACTACTTGTTTTTTGTGAGACTCTAGATATTTGATTTGGAGTAATAGAACTATATTCAAATTTTTTATCTTCGTTAAAAATGTTTCTTTCAAAAGCGTTTTTAACTACAATACAATCTTCGACATTTGTTAAAATTTTATGTTCTCTAACATAATACTTTGACTTTGTTTCTAATAAATTATTCGGATTAATAACTCTTTTAAATGTACCAGTAACCCCATTTGCAAATGTTGTACCAGTATAACCAAGATTAAAAAGGTTAAAAATAAAAATATCACTATCAAGTAAATTATTACCTAAGGAGTATACTTCAAACAAATTTGTGTCATTGTAAGAAAATGATAATTCAACATATTCTCCAACGGTTAATCCATGTGGTGAAATACATTGAAACCCAATAATATTACTCCCATTTTTAGTTGTATTATTAATAAAAAATGGAATTCCTTCAGACGCTACCCAATCATAACTACTATTATTTAATGTGTATGACATTTCTTTTGAGTAGTTATTATTATACGCATAACTAACATAATAAGTCCAATTATAGGTGTAAGCACTTTTTGCCTCATAATTAATGTGTTGGTCAGTTATGTTAGGTCTATAAAAATCAAATTCATAATACTGTGGGTATCCTTTCCATACAGTACTAACATAAGATTGTATTGGCTCAACATAATATAGAGTGTCTCTAAATGGAACATATTCAGTAGTTCCGGTATATGTGTTATTATATAAATAAGTTACTTTAAACGTAGGCCTAAACACACTACCACGTTGTCTTTCATCGTCAAAAACTTGAGCTAAGTTAATACTTTGACTTCGGTCATATTCAACCATTTGTTGACTTTGTTCTTCTAAAGTAAGATTAATTTCTTGGTCAACCGATGGAGCCGCCGCATACGTTAAACTACTTGGTATGATTGTATGTTTATTCACTTATTGAATATTTTGTTTTAAATTTATCTAATGCTGTCAGTCCTTGATTAATTCCAAAATAAAAATGAAATGGAGCCCCAACTAAAAATTTATCAGAATAAGTTCCTGCATTATAACTAAACGAACCAGTGTTGCTTACATTAAAAATATATCCTCTCTCATATATATCACTTATTTGAGTGTTTGAACCAATAAAATAACTTGGCGTATTAAGATTTCGTCTAGATAATGATTGGTAGTTATATCCAAAAATTCCTGAAGTATTAATATCGCTGGTTGTTGTTGTTAACCAATTGTTTTTTTCCGAACCAAAAATACTTTGGGTAGATGGTTGTTCTAATTTCCATTGGTAAAATGGAACATATTGAGATTTAATACCATAAGGATAGGTTATTGCGTTTGCGTTATTTGATGGTCTAAAATTAATAACTCCAGGTGTTAAAAAATCTTTGTTTTGTAAATCAAAAGTAGTCGACGAAAAGAAAACTCCCATTGTTGGTGCGTTAAGACTACCTAAAATAACAACTGGGTCATCTGGAGTTCCGTATACACTATAAAATTCTGGTGAAAAGGGAATAACACCATATTCAGAATTAGTTGACATACTTTGAGCTAAATCACCGTCAATTCTTTTTCCACCATTAAAGTCTCTAGTAAATAATTGATTTAACCCATTATTGCCAAAAGCAAAAAGTTGACTTAAAAATCCTTCATCGGTAATTCTTGATATTACAAATAAATTAACCAAATCGGAGGTATCCGAATAACTTGTTGGATTTAAACTACCCATAATGTAAGCCTTAGCTGATGGGTCAAATATTATTTCTTGATAAAAATCATCTTTAATTCCTAAATTAATAATTGTTGTTGGAAACAATAAATTTCTTGTGTTAACCGGTCTTCTATCCCCTGTTGTTGGTCTACCAATAAATCTTTGTGATGTTGTTCCTGATAAATAAGGCGAACTTCTATAATAAAAATTATTAGTTTTACCGTCAAAATATGCAAGTTGTTTTGCAAAATCAGGCGGTAATGGTTTATTTTCTTGGTCATAGTAAGTATCAATTTGGAGTGGGAACATATATAAAGAACCATTAACCCAATTATTGGTAAAAGATTGAGCTAAAACTCCTCGACATAATCCATAAAAAAATCTAAATCTAAATCCCCATTCGCTATAACTTTTAATATCATCTTTTAATCCTGTTAAAGGGTTTTTTAAAAAAACATAACACCCTCCAGTTATATTATCACTTCCCTCACAACCTGATTTAATTCCAAAATTAACACTATTACCACTATAACAAGTAAGACTTACCATTCTTTCACAATCAGTCAGACTCTCTAAAACATTACCAGCGGCTAATTGTCCCTCAATATCGGGAGTTGATTGTGAACCTCCAGTTGAAAGTACTGGTCCAGTAATTAAATCACCGCCACCAGAAATAACGTAAACCGCAAAGTCAAGATTTTGTTGTAAAAGACTATTGCTATAACCAAGTGCTGTTGAGTTATCAAGTATATCTGAGGATGGAAGTCTTTCACTTCTCATAATATTTTTAACAGGATTTGTAATTGATAACGAATTTATTCCTGTTAATGTTGGATATAATATTGGACTAAAATTTAAATCATTAAAAAAAGTATTGGATTGTATTACGGTTTGTTCGAGAGTTACTACGCCAAACCATACCATTTGAGCCACTGCCGTTGGTTGAGGGATACGTATAGATATTGCGCCTCCAGATAAATCTTCAGCACTATCATAGAAATTATTTCCAATTGTTGCACTGTATAATAAATTATTAGTTTGACTGACAACCCCTTTAAGAATGTTAGAATATGATATTGGATCGGTAACTTGGGAAGTTTGAACTGTAAGATTAGCATTCGAGTTAAAATAAATAAATCTATTTGAGTTATCTAACGCACCATAATATCCAACATTACTTGTTGTAAATGCTGAATATTGTAGTCCAGGTGTGGTTGAACCAATTACTCCAGGTGTAAAAAATTTAGATTGAAAAAATATGTTATTCTGATTATTATGTTGTGCAACTGTTGTTGTAGAGCCTGCAGGTACTTTTTGCACCGGAATATTAACTCTAGTTGAAGCGGTAAATGTCCAATCAGGGTCATCAATATCTTGTCCAAAGATTCTTCCAATACTATATTTGTTGGTAAGTAATGGTGAGTATGGGTCAACACCTCTTTGTAAAATTACAACTTTTTGGCTCGAAAAATTTTCAAATAAAGTTGCCGGTATTCGTGAAAATGAATCCCATTCTCTGTATCCATCCTCTGTGCTAGACGTAACACTAACATAACTTTTAATATCACTTGCGGTAAGTAATTCTGATAAAAATCCAGAACTATTTGACGCATTTGGAATTATAAAATTTGTTACACCATTTATTACGGTAGTTGATATTGTAATTGCTGTCAATACTTGATAATATTCTAAATCAGAAGCAAACGTATATCTTTGACAAGTATCCCCACTATTTATTATCGTATATTCTGCGGTACCCGCAAAACCTTCCAGTCTTATACAATTATCATCATAAATGGTTTGAGGTCCAAGTGTTGTTGTAATAATTGTATGGCTATTATTACTACAATCTCTATATATAATAGTTCCCACACCACCGTCTAAATAAGTAACATCGACCACAACACTATCAAAACAGAAGTCTTCAATATTTTTATTTTTTGGAATTACATATGAGGTGGTTAGATTATTGAATCTATTATTTGGGTCGGCGTAGTCTACATTCATCACAAATTCGTCAGTTTGCAATTTTCCCTTAATACCTTCAATAGTCGTTGTTGGCGTATTTCCTGACCACAAAAAATTAGTATCTGTAGAACCAGTAGGGTTTATAAAAGACAGAATTGAACCTGATTCTAAATTATCAATAAAATCGGGGAGTACTAATACCGTTAAAGTATTGTCGTAGTGATAATTTAGATTTGAATCTGCTGCGAAAGTAACTTTAATCCTATTAACATTTTCATAATACTTGTTGTTTGTATTAAAAATGTTAATTCTAACTCCTAATGGTATTGTTGTTTGAATCGAATATCCAAGACCCGTTGAACCAAAGGATGGACCGGTGTCAAATGGGATAGAAGCTTGGGCAGACGTTATACTTCGTGAATCACTTCTACCATTTTTAAATCTTAATGCGGATTTATCTGCAGGGTTCCGATTAGTTGCGATGGCTTCGGTGATATTGCTGACAACTGCCGTTAAATAAGGAGAATCTACGGGATAGTATGGAGCAACTATTGGTTCAAGAATATTATAATATTGTGCTGGGTCAGATATTGGAGTTAAAAAAATTGAAGTTGGCGATGCTAATGGTGATTGTGTAGGTGTGGTTACAACGGATGCTCCATCACATTCACAAGCCTGACAATCAGGATAAGTAATCATCGGTAGGTTAAATGTTCCAGTTTCTCTTTTACAATATTTAGAATAGCTACGAAATGGGTACCAATCAATAACTCCTCCAATACCAACTCCCGAAAGCCAACATAAGAAGTCATAAACAAGGTTTACAATGTAAAGTACAATGTGAGCAGCAACTAAAACCGCCAAACCAACTGGTTGTAATATTGTGAGAAGAATTGAAAATAAAAAGTATATTAAATCAAAATTTCTAAACCCCTCATTTACTGGAAATTTATTGATGCTATCACAATCTTGACTATCAATTTCTTTAATACCTATAAATCTACCTCTAAAACCATTTTTAAATTGGTCAATAAATCCTGAAACAGTATAAACTCTATTAAATTCAAATTCATAAAAAGTATCTTCGCAATTTATTGCCGCTTGAGTATTTGTATATCCCGTCCAATCTAATCCAAAATAATAAGAGCCAGCCAATTTTTCATTATCTAAATAGTTGGTTGCCAAATTTGGGTCAGATGATGAATTTGACCAACCATATTCTTTAATATTTGGAACTAAAAAATATGGTCGTTTTACGTCAGTTAATGATGGAGGTTGCTGCCACTTAATTTTAAATCGATATTTTGATTTAGTTGGTATTCCCAATGTTGGGTCATTTGAGATAACTCTCTCACCAAATTCATTAGTGATAATATAATCT
>Ga0181346_1000754_pt1 | contig 14271 bp, 11 predicted proteins | sample Su13VDMM15DN_FD_130100 | JGI IMG/M metagenome (GOLD analysis project Ga0181346, IMG submission 130100) | Freshwater viral communities from Lake Michigan, USA - Su13.VD.MM15.D.N | ecosystem: Environmental > Aquatic > Freshwater > Lake | place: USA: Michigan | collected 2013-07-15 | reverse complement strand
TTTTTCATAGACCCATCAACCAATAAATTATCCATTCGTTTCAGGACGGCGGTCATCGGTTTTTTAACACCCATCCCTTTGTTTGAGTGCATAACAGTACGCCCACTGGGGACGACTACTCGCGCTTTTGTGCGTCCTATGATTACTTCTCCTCTCGGCATTATATATATCGGTTAAGATTTTAATCCCGTCTAAACCGTTTCATCAGGGTCGCGTAAAACCAACTGAATACATAGGTTTGGGTCTAAAATAGTGATGGGGCGATAATTCTGGTCGACAAACTCAATCTCAATGAACCCATAATAACCCTCCGCCACACTCACGAAGGCGGGGTATGAGTTTTGAATATCAATGTTTGACCCGAACGCCACATTTGGAGTGAAGGAATAGAGCGTTCTGCTGAATTGGGAATAGGGGTTATTAACTAAATTGCACTGCATAATGAGCGAATTGATTGGCGTGAGATTGGGCGTGAGGTCGGACAAGACGCTGAATGTGGCGGTTTGCTGGGCGGCGGGATAAGTCCCTGCACTAAACCCGATAATAGACCCAATACTATTGGTTGCGGGAATGACGATTTGCGGGGTGTTTCCCGTTGCTGGAAAAGAACCGCCTCCCCATCCTGCCGATGGTGCGGTAAAACCTGATGGGAGTGATGTGGGTATTCCAAAGGTGTCTATTTCCACATCATACGTTGTGGTGTTATAAACAAACTGTGCATAATAAACATATTGCCCCGTGCTATTAATAAGATAATAGTTGTTTGCAATCATCACATATTGAAAATATGCGTTCAATTGTTCGAGTGTATAGAACCCATCAGGAACGGTGACGGATAAAGTTGCGCCCAATGGTGCTGCGAGAGTCGGGAATAAAGCACTGAATGTGTTGTTGCCGTTTGCCGACGTGATATTGAACCACGAATACGGCATCGTTATTGCCTGAACTCCAACATAAGACCCTTTTTTTAACATGGTTGTCTGTGCTAAATTGAATCTATATCGCGAGTTGTTTGACCCAGTGACAACTGTTGTACTGTTAAATATAATTGTATGAACCATTTATCTATACATTACCAAAGGATTTTAATTCATACAACAGTTTATATCCCTCCTGTTTCTTAACCCGTCCTATTTCCATAAACTTCTGGACTAACTGCTCCATCTCCTTAATTATACGGGGCGAGTTGTTGCCTATGCGGAGTTCGCCTTTGAGGAGTTCCCATCTGTTTGTGTCTTCGCTCATCTCGTCGGTTTGCAGTTCTTTAATACCCATCGCCCGTGCCACCCCCGACTTTTCCATTAATTTTTTGAGGGTCGTTTGTTCGCCCTTGTCTAAATGTTTCAATGCCCTGTCCGACCACTTCCCCGTATCCAACATCGTTGTTATTTCTTCACGAAGGTCTTTGCTGATTTCTTGCGGTCTAAAATCGGGGTGTGCCACACCGGTCGAGTGATATATAACCCGCAGTACTCCATTCTTCAATCTGGGTTCATCTATGAGGAACTTGCCGAACTGCACATACTGCTCTTCTTTTGGTGGGATTGCTATGCCTTTGCCTTCTATGATTTTCTTTTGCGTATAGACGGCACGCATCTGTGCCTTCTTGCGTCCCTTAACCATACCCAAACCAGCATATTCATCGGGCATCAATTTATCCACCTTGTATTTCTTCTCGTTTATTTCAAAGAGGTCTTTCGTGAGTTTCTTTACGATTTCACGAGCGCCGAGGTTTGCGACATAGGGGTCAAATGATAATTTACCTCTTCGGTCTTCATCTCGGGGTTCGCCTATCAACCCCGTTTCACGCAATGCTTCTAACCATTCCGCTTTGCTTCGCTTGCCACCTGATTTACCCTCTCTCGCCAATAGCAACGCCTCCAACTCTTTCCACATTAAACCTTCATCGGCGGGAGGTGCAGATTCGCCGGCGGTGGTTTCTTCAACTGCTTCCTCTTCTTTTATTGTTGGTTTTCCTCCCGCCATCATTTCTTCCACATCATCACGCAGATCACCCATAATATAACCCGTTCCAGAGGTCATTCGCTCGACCCTTCTCACCCATGTATGCCCTAATACTTGGAATGTTTTCACATCTAATTTGGTGTATTTCTTTCGGGTGTCTTCCAAAAATGCCTTTATGGTGCGGTTAAGAACTATCACCTCGTCATCGCTAAAATCACGAACTATCTCTTCTGCGTCCACCGGCGTGGCGACTGCTTTCATTGATGTTATTAATTTCAACCGCTGTTTCTTCCTTTGCTGTGAGATAATGGTGTCCTTATCAGGCAACGACTGGTTAATCATCGCTATACGGGCAACATAGTCTTCGTTGGATTCGTTGGGATATTGTGCAGTGCTTCGCTCTCCGATATTGAGTGCCTTTGCCTCATTGATACGCTTCTCTTTGTATAACCCCGTCAATAACTGCTTTTGTCTTTCTCTTTCCATATTGAATGTTTCACCTAATGCCATTGGTATAATCTCATTCTCCATTCTATCATTGAATGCAACTCGGTCTTCTTGTTCTTCTATTTCATCTGCGGTCAAACCGCCTATTCTATTGGGAGGTGCTCGGAATGGTTGAACAGGATACATCAGAAACTTGGTTTTCAATGACTCGTCAAAACCTCGCGTCATCACTCTATACTGGTTCTCTCTGACCACTTTGTCGTATGCCCTCTTTTCTAATTGGGGGATTAATCCTTCCATCACCTTTTCCAATGCATCCTCGATTTCGGTTTGTGCCGTCATATCATGTTCTATGTCATAATCCAAATCCTCGTTCGTTAAATCTTCTATCAAATCCTCGGGGTCGCGGTCTTCTATCAATAGCGAGTCTTGTTGTGCCGAGTTGGTGGTCGTGCCTATCCATCCCAACATTTCGTTATTCACTTTTGCTTGGCGGTTGCCTAATTCAACCATCATTTTCAGTTCTCTCACGCTGGTCATTGTATATTAATACTGGGGAAAATTATTTTAAAAAATCAGGGAGGTCGGTAATCACATCAAAGTTATGTCTAAATCGCCCTTCGGGCGGGGCATCTATATCCACCATCAGAAAATCTTGGAGCGATTTGCCCGTGGTTCGCTCATAGAGTTTTACCATCTCCTCCTTGGTTAAACCCAAAGAGTACTCCCGCATAATCAATTGCAGGTCGCGCATCCCACTAATCTTTTTCAATATGATATAATTCACATTTCGCCGTATGTTCTTAAACTCCTTGTCGCCGTTTCCAAAATAGGACTGTGCTATAAACACACACGACACATTCCGCTTTCTCGCTCTAATAAAATATTGTGCCACATATTTCAGGTTGTCGAGCATAAGGTCGTCAAACACCACGAGGTTATTGTCCGCCTTATTGAACTTGTCTAAATCTGGGATTTTCTCAATCCCTTCTAAAATCTCCAACTGGTCGCTCTTGATTTTGGTCTGCAAAAATCGGTATAGCGGTTCGTCGGCGTTCTTTGTGATAATCACTATTTTATCCCATGTCCCCGCCATTATATTGATAAGGTTTAAGAGAGTTCCCGTCTTGTATGACCCCGAAGAACCCACTATAAGCATTCTAAACGGCACTTTAATATGGTGTATATCATAGTGCGGGTTGTTGCTCGTCGTCAGCAGATTTTTCGGCATCTTCTCGTAAAAATTAACCAAATTCGTTTTTTTGTCCGTCATTATATTATCTGCCTCTATATTATACCAAGACAATGTTCCCCATTTTTAACATCAATAACTTTAAGAACTATCACCGCTTCCAACCTCCTTTAACCGTAAATATACCCGTGGATGATACGGTTAAGGGCGGATCTGCCCCCGAGGCGTCCACCGTTAAACCCGAAACACCCGAACACCAAATCAAAGTTATTTATGAAGACCTCGTGAAGATTGGAATTATTGAACCCGAAGAAGCAGAGGAATCCGTGAGCGAAGACCCCGCTTTGCTCGAACCAACTGCCGAAGCACCCTATGGATATACCGCCTCTGGACGCATCCGCAAACGCCCATTAAAATCTATGCAATAAGTATATAGACTATGGCAACTTACGCTCCCCCATCCGAAACTTTAACATTATTTAATCCTGACGTGTTTTTGACTGCCGACCTTGGAGATTTTCTCACTTTCCCCGTCGCACAGGGTTCAGAGGTCTTTCCTTTTGGTTTAACAACATCGACAGCAACCGTTGCGGGTGCTTTGAGTGCTGGGACAGCAACCGTTGCGGGTGCTTTGAGTGCTGGGACATCAACTCTTACTTCGGTTATTACAAATACGACAACTGGAACGGCAGTTGGAACGGCAGTGTCTTTATATGGCGAAGCAACTAGAACTGGGGGAATTTCTATCGGCACTGGGAATACTACTTCATCATTACCTATCACAATAGGCAATCAATCTGGGTCTTTTGGAAGTGTTGATATTGGTTCAACCACTATATCAATTGGTAAAAATAATTGTGCTACTAATAATATTGGAACATCAACTGGCGGAACATTGAACTTAAAAACTGGTTCTACTGGTGGAGCAGTCAATATGGGAACTTCTATGACGAGCGGAACAATCTCCATCGGAAACTCTTCTGGTTCGACTATTTTAAACTTAACCTCTAATACAGTCAATCTTCAAACTGCTACTGGGTCAGTTTTAATAGGAACTACTGCTACTGCTGGCGTGATTACTATTGGTGGGTCTTCGTCAAACTCTCTTTCCATACAGCGACCTATTCAATTGTCCTCTGGTGCTGACCCAGCATCCAACACCTCTGCAATTGGATACATTTTAACAAATGTGACTGGGGGGGTGGGGGGGGCGATTTCTGTCCCAGTTAATAAATACACTTGGAGTACTGGTGTTATGTCTTTACCGATTGGCGTTTATATGTTAAGTTTATATGCTGAGTATGTTGCTGCTGCCAGCGTCACTGCTTTTAATTTTAATATGGGTTTTATGAGTTCTGCTCCTACGACTGGGGACAGTGCTACGGCATCGTCAGCGCCAACAAATACGATTTCTGGTATAAATGGAAACTTACGAAGCGACGATAATTCTAATCTTACAAACGGAACTTACATAAATCAAATAGGCGGGGTTGTTGTGAATAACTACGGAGGGACTTTTAACAATGTGTATGGAATATTTAACGCTGATTGGATTACTTCTGGAACAATAGCGATGTCTGCTTTGACCATACGAGCAATTAAAATTGGTTAAGGGTTTTCTGTTTCAGTGATATTTCAAAATCGGGGCGGATTTGGGGCGGGGCGGTTTTATTTTCGTTTAAACCGCCCAGACCCAATTTTCTAAAAAAAAACCAAAATCTTGGTTTTTTTTTCAATAAAAAATCCGTGGAGATTTTGAACGCCAAAAGTAAAAACCGCCCCGAAATCCGCCCCGATTAATATACCATGGTATTATATAACTATGGCATCTTATGCACCTCCATCTAATAATTTAACGATATTTAACCCAGACCAATTCTTAACCAATTCATCGTTGTTGGAGTTTCCCGTCGCGCAAGGAGCAGAAACATTTCCGTTTGGTTTAACAACATCGACGGCAACCGTGGTGGGTGCTTTAACAGCAGGTGGGACATCAACACTTTCCACTACCAATGTTTCAGGACAACTGACTATGGGAACTGCTAATCAAATCTTAACCAATTTACAAGAAGGAACAACAGCATCGACAGCAGTCCTTTTATATAGTGAAGGTGCAAGAAATGGAGCAGTTAATTTGGGAACTGGAAGCACCGGAAAAACCATCACAATTGGAAACAGTACTGCGAGCACCCTTAATTTACGAGGAAGCACAATCGACGCGAATATAATGAATGTGAGTGGAACATTGACCGCAGGAACTTTTAATCCTACAACACTCACAACCAACACTATAACTGGGACGGCAGTTGGAACAGCGGTCAGTTTATATAATGAGGGAACAAGGACTGGAACTATTAATTTTGGGGGTGGATCATCCGGTAAGATTATAAACATAGGTGGCGGTGCTACGACAACGCAATTTTCTGGGACTTCCATAACATTGCCGGTTGTACTGGTGAGTGGTCAGGCAACCTTTCAAGGAAACACTCAATTCGGCGACGCTGCTGGCGACAGTATCGTCCCAAATGGAACTTTAACCAAACCCTTCATAATTGGAACATACGCATCCCAGAGTTCTTTTTCATTGTCTTCAATAACACCCGTCACTACTTATCTTGGAGGAACACTACAAACATTCAACACTTTTGCCAATGTCGCGACGGGAACTTTTATTTATGCTATGAGTTCAATCCCCCCCTACACTGCTGGTGGTGGTCTTGCTTTGACTGCTGGAACATATATGTTTTGGATGGGTATTAATTGGGAAGATTCTTCCGCTTTTAATATGACGGATTGTCGTATGGGGTTAAGTAATGACGGCACTTTATCTGCTGCTTCAAGTGAGGCAGTATTGGTTTCTGCACTCCCCAACTTAACTTGCTATTTTCATAAGACCGACCAAGCAGACGCTGCTGGGACGGACAGTGAGAATAGAGTTTTATCGAGTTGTTTCAATATTGCTTCTGCGACAACGGTGTTTCCTTGGTGGATATGTAATCACTCCGTCACCGTGGATACTGTCACCGTGGATGTTATTTTTACAAAGATTGGGTCGGCATAATTTTATCCCCCTTAATTATATATGGAACAATACACTAATCCAACAGAAGTTCAGCGACTTGCATATAAATATCTCGGCAAAGACGCAGTAATAAGACCCAGCACCCGCGCCACAAAAAAATACATGGTATTATCACCCGAGGACAAATGGATACATTTCGGGCAGATGGGATACGAGGACTTTACCCTGCATAAAGACCCCGCTCGTCGCGCACGCTTTCAATCTCGCAATCGTCGGTGGGCGACCGCAGATAAGTGGACTCCTGCTTTCCTCTCCTATTATTTGCTCTGGTAATATATATATGAGTATCTTAACCAACGTTGATATTGAGGAGATAATGAAGGGTTTAAGGGTTCCACTCGTGGGAGTATTTCTAAAAGATGCTTTACCCAAAACGCCACGAGATAATGGATTTATTGTAATGAATATGAGCGACGTGGGCGAGGTCGGAACTCACTGGGTCGGGTTGGCATTAATAGGCGACACCGCCATGTATTATGACCCCTTTGGAATCGCACCACCCACCGAGGTCGTGCGGTTCTTTGATAAATATAAACCGCTAATCTATAACACAAACCAAATCCAAGACATCAACGACACCTATTGTGGTTGGTCGGTGATTGCATGGGCGTATTATATGTATGCGGGTCGAGGTAATCGTTTCCGCACCATTGGTCGTCGTGAAGTGGAGGAAGATTTCAAGTCCTATCTAATGCTTTACGACGACACGGATCGCCGTGTGAATCGCTCGATACTAAAAGACCTGCTCTGGAAAATATCGGTGAAACGACCCATCATCTTTGATTTTATGGACGCTTCACAATAAAAGGTTCCCGCGCTTCCATAGGAGTACAGTTATATGGATGTCTTAAATAGCGGGCATTTCCAGCATCCGGTGCTTCCATAACTCCTCTCAATAAACCCGCACTCATTATCGCAGTTGCAGTCCAAAATGTGAATAGGGCAAAACCAATGGCGAACTCTTGTGTATAAGGCATCTTCGGTATAATATATATAGATAAAACAAATCTCTAAATATATTTCACAATGTTTATTTACCCATGTAAGAGGGCAATCCGTTCTTGCCCTTTTCTTCACGAGCGTTCCTTAACCTCATAGTGTTCAGGAGAATGCTATTAATATGGGACGTTTGCTTTGTGACCGCCTTTTCGTCCATTTGCCCGTTTTTGACTGCGTTCAATAATTTCATCTGTTCTGCTTGCATATCATCGTAAAGACGATTCAGGTATTCCTTGGTGATTGCGGACATATATTATCTGACCACATTTTTTTCTCGGTCGACTAACAATATATTTCCTGCTAAATCTTGGATAATAACCACTTTTGATTCCATATACATATATGGAATAAAAAAAAACGAATAACAAACAACTTGCACTATCAGGGTGTGCGACCCGTTTATGCCATCTCGGTTTTACTTTCTGCCATGGCGTCCTTAATCTGCTTGGCGAGTTTCAGGCGTTCTTCCGGTGATGTCTTTGGGTCTAACCCCCTCGCCTTTAACGCTTTAATATCGACCTTGGGTTTGGGTGGTTCAGGTTCAACCTCTTCCTCCTCCTCCTCCTCGGCAAACTCATCCTCCTCCGCCACCGCCACCGCCACCGCCTTTGGTTGCTCGGTATGGGGTCGCCACTCTAACCCCTTGATTTTATAAATACCGTGCGACCTATCAACTTCATAATTAAGTCGTGCGAGGTTTTTGCCTACCTTTGCGGAGGTTGGGTTCTGGAAATCCCGTCCATAGTTGGTTATGCCCCATTGTCTAAACGACTCCATAAATTGCGACCGGTCTAACCACTTGGTTGCGCTTGGGACGCATCGCTCCTCGATAAACGATTTATATTGGTCTTTACCGTCAAACAGGTCTTTCTTAAACGTTTGCAGTGCCTTGGGTGCGGTGTCGGTTTCAAACACCCGCTGGATTTTGCCCTGCGTCATAAGATAAGTAAATATCCCACTAATGTTCTCATAGCACTCGTCCTTAAACTCGGGGCGTATCGCAAACGCGACCTCGTATAATATAGGATACATCCGCTTCATAATGGCGTGGTCGAGCGAACATTCTAACATGTTATTGATTGCCCAGTGCAGTGTGCAGGCGACCGATATTGTGGCATCGGTTTTACGCATCCCCCTATAATTGAGTATGCCGTCGCCCGTTATTTGCTTGACGTTGTCCTCGTGTAAAACATCGGTTTCAGATAATTCTGACCCTTGTCCGAACCTTATAAACTGCAGGTTCTCTAACTCGGTGGTCAGTTTGCTGTCGTTCTTCTGTTTTACTACCACGTTTTTACTAACCAGATCGGTTATAACAGGGAACATCTTGCGGATTAAATCTAATAAGAGCGACTTGCCATTGTTGCCTTTGCCTATGTGGAAGAATATTGTCCTTATCGGTACTCCGGTGATGGTCGTTTTAATCGCGTTTAAAACTACTTGGCGGATGTCTTTGTTGGGGAACATATCCGTAAAGTATTTTTCGCCGAACTTGATTTTGGGGTCGTCCGGTTTTAATAAAACGCAGGGCGACTCAAACGACCACTCGTCCTCGTCCGTGCGGGTTCGCTGTTTCATAGTTGTAATGTCTAAAACTTGACCGTCGGAGATGCTTATCTGGTTAATCACCTTGTTCAGTCTGGTTTTAAAGGTTAAGTCCTCGCACCGTCCCGCTAATAGTTTCGTCCGCACCATTGTGATAAAGTTGCCGTCGCCGACCCGCCGTTGCAGGTCTTTAATCTCTTGGATTTGTTTGCGCACCGCTTTTACTTTATTCACTGCCTCGGGGTCTTCTTCCAACTTGTCGCAGTATGCTTGCTTTTTACCCACCTCGTTCTCGATGATTATAGATAAAGACTCTATCATCTGGTGGTTAAGCGTTGCGCCTCCGACCTCTACCCACAGTTTGCGGTTCTCGTTAAACTTGAACCATGTGTCGTTGCCTATGTGTTTCAGTTTTGAACCCCGCAGTTCATAATAGACATCGCAGACGCTTTTGGCGTTAAGCAGTTTAAGCATCGCGTCCACCGCGGGTGTGCTTTGGGTGTCGGTTAAGACCTTGGTTTCTATCTCCATCGGGCATTCAAAGTCTTGCGGGATTTGGATAATATCGTCGTGTTCTTTAAACGAGAACTTCATCGCCATACCCATATCCGTCCAACATCTCGCACTCATCTTGCCAAGCAGGTCTGCGTTTTCATAGTGGTCGCCATAAACCATTAACCCGTCCATTATTAAACAGCAGACCTCTAAACCCTCGTCTTTACAGACTTCTTGCATTGATTTTAGCATGGTGTTTTCAAAATGGGTATATATTCTGTTTAAACCGCACCCTAAAATGTTGTCCCGTTTTTTATCTGGGACTGCATCGTAAAACTTGGCGTATTCTGGGATATTGCGGAACTCTTGTTGGATGCGACTAAACTCATCGTCATAGTCGTTTAAGTGCGGACTACTTATGCGTCGCTCTTTGTTCGAGTGGTTGCGGAGCAGGGTCTTGGGATATTTAAAGGGGATACTTGAATATGCTTGCTTTGCATCGTCCCGCGGTTTATCTATTGCCTTCAAACAGGCATCGCGGTTCTCGCAATAATAATCTAATTGCGGGCATCTAATATCGTGCTTACGGCACAAACTTCTAATAATGCTCGGAGCAGAGTTAATTGCATCTATATCTGTCGTGTGTTGTCTAAACATCACCGCCCTCAACTCACGCATGTGTCCTTGTATTCCGTTGTCGGTTTTATACAGTCGACCTTCAAGGTCGTCGTTCTTATATCCCACTTTCATTTTACCTGCGCACTGGAACTGCGTGTTTATGTATCGTTTCATCTTGCCGAACAACTCTCGGCGGTCTGCGTCGTTGGAGCATCGCTTACCTATCAACTTGGTGTACTGCGGGAGCGTCATCTCCTTCATATAATAAACTGCACGGGGGTCGGGGCGTTCTTCATAAGCGACTAAATTGGCGGGGTCTTTGGCGGGGTCGGTCATTTCTGTTTTATATATATAGATAAGACTATTTTTTAAACCTTTTGGATTTATCTTATTAATATCGCTAAATAAACTGGGGGTGGCGTTTTTGCCATCAGACTGTTCCGCGGGTTTTGTTTCAATTTTATTTTCAATAGACTGCATATTGTGTGTGTAAATATAAATGTGTGTTGTTATTCTGCTTTTTACAATTAAAAACCAAAATGGATCAATTTTATGGGGTGTCCATTATGCGACGCTCTGCGACGCTCTTTCTGCCTTCTTGCGAGTATAGTACTCTAAACTTCTATCACGACGCTTTTGCACAAAATCGGGTTCGTCCTTGTGTCGATGATAATAATCGGAGGCATACTGGTTCATCACCTCTGGGTGCGTTTCACGATATTTTTTCTGTGCCTTGCGGATGTTGTCCCGCATCCTTAATAGGCGGGTTATTTCTTCTTGGTCTATGTCCATGGTTTTATATATATCGCCAAGATAATTCTATATTGTTTCATTAATATCTCTAAATACAATCGGGGCGGATTTCGGGGCGGTTTTTATTTTTGGAGTTCAATTTCTCCACGGATTTTTTTTCCAAAAAAAAACCAAGGTTTTGGTTTTTTTTTCAAAAATTGGGTCTGGGCGTTTTAAACGAAAATAAAACCGCCCCGCCCCAAATCCGCCCCGATTTCAACTTATTAACACGACCTTAATAATTGCGGATGGTGACTTCTTTGCGGGGTTTGCGATCTGCCTTATCATCACGGGTATTCCATGGGTTTGGTGCGGAGAACCCTGCAATCTTAAACTGTTGGAATATCTTGCGGATATTTGGACTATCATTGAGAGTCATCATAAACTTGCCCTTAACCTTTTCCAAAGTTTCGCGAAGGCGTTCAAAGTCAAACCCTTTGTCCTCGGCATAACCGAGGGACGACGAGGTGTTTTCATAAGGTGGGTCTATGAAAAAGAAGGCGTTCGCTCCATCGTGTTGCTTAATTATATTGGCGTAATCCTTGGTTTCGAGCGTCACGCCTTTGAGGTATTCTTTGTATAGGTCTAAATAGGTTTCAATGCGTTGTAAGGGTTTCTCGCTGACCTTGTATATCTGGGTGGGTTTTTCCACAAAGACCCCGTTAAACCCTGCACAACCTGCGAGTTTAAAGTGTGCCATCTTTTCAATAATGGAATTGGGGACTTTGGCGAAGAATGCTCGGGCATTGGCGATACGAGTGCCACTCAATCGCTGGTCTTTGCCTGCGCCGAACGAACCCTTGAACTCAATCTTGTCCCACTCTGGATCGTCTTGTGGGGGTGCCGACTTTATCCAGCGAAGCGACTGAATCATGCGTTTATCCAAATCGTTCAGGACATTTTGCTCTGCTTTGGGTTTATTGAAAAAGAGGGCGGACGAACCGGTGAATGGTTCAACATATTTCTTGTGTTCGGGGAACTGTTTGACGAGAATATCTTTGACTGGGTATTTGTTCCCGTTGCGACAAAATGGGGGGCGTAAATTGGGACTGCCGTGGTCGACCGCGCCCTTTAATTCCTCGGGGGTCGTGGGTATTTTACCGCCCTTAACCAGACCGAATAATTCCTTTGCCTTTGCATCCTTGTCTTCTCCCGCGGGCATCGCGTGCCAATCCGCATACAATCCTTCTCCACTGATGGCGGATGATTTTGGGATGGGAGTTCTCTTTGTAAGCATTTCATTGGCAGTTCGAATAATATTTTCGCGAATGGTTTGAAATGCGGGAGTTGCATAAAAGAACTCAAAAACCATTGCCAGTGCTTTAAAATCGTCTATTTTTTGAATCTTATAGGCATCTCCGAGTTTCATAGGGGTTTCCAGACTTAAATAATAATGGGCATAAATATAGAGAATCATAATGTCTTTACCATTAACAACGGAAGAAGATTCCAGCATTGCTATTTTGTCTTCACAAAATTGAATATTTCGCTTTGACGCAAGGCGAACGATTTCATCAAAAAATGAACGGTATGCGTTCGACAATTCATCTATATCACTGTCGCCACGATTGGTAGATTCGGTATTCCACGGTAATACTGACCCATCACCCAGTTTTAAAACCAGTTCCTCTCTTCCCCCAGAATATATAGTTCGAACTTTGAGAATGCCAATAAATCGGTGTATTCCAGATTCCTTTGTAAGAGCATACACATTTCGTTTTGAGTCCACATAATATTTTTGACCATCAACAATAATTTCGTTTAATATATCATTGTCGGGGTTTTCTCTCTGCATAGATTTATCGGGGGTGGGGTATGATTCATAGAACTTCATTGGTTTTAAAGGAGTGGGGTTCAGACGCTGTTTCATATTGGTTTTAAAGGTTTCCAGTTCGGTCTTCTTCTTTGCAATTTTGGAAGCACTTGTAAAAATATAACCGTCGCCACGATGGGTAAAAAAAGACATAGCATCGGTGACTTCTCCCTCATCCCCACCCCAATTGTCCCATTCAGGAACACTCATTTTCCAATTATCACCACGATTTTTTTTCCAATCCTCATTATAGTGGTCGGCAAGACCTTGGTCATCATCCCATGATTGTAATAAGGTGAGAAGCGCTCCTCCATAACCGAACCAATAAACACGAGGGTCGGCATCTATCATTTTTTTAAAACTGTTATAGAATGGAATCATAGGGACTGATTTGCTTCCGCTTCTTTGGATTGTTTTGCCGTCCTTATCTTGCCACATATAATTAACCCATAGTGAAGGGTCTTTTGATTTATAAAAGATGCGTTCTGGATAATTCGTATAAGTGTGATTCCCCATACCAATTTCATTTCCTATTTCTATTCTCGGCAAAGTCCTTGGAACAGGATCGCCCGTTCCAAAACCAAAGGGGAACCAAACAGCAGTTTTCACGGCAGTGTTTTTTGGGTCTAATTCAAACCCAGCATTGTGGCATAAATATTCACCATCACCAACACCTCTCTCGTAATAATTATAAATGATGTCGGTGTAAAAGGGCATAACATAAGTGTTGGGGTCGGTAAATCCATCATTAATCAATTTAAAAACATTATTCGTGTCGTTTTCCATAGTATAACCACCATCAGCAAAGGTTAATTTCTTTGATTCAAACACCGGAATAGCACTTCCGAGAGGTAATGGCATAGGGACATCATGTATATAATTATCCAGTATCAGTTGGGTTTCTTGTTTATTGAGTTTTGCAGAGCGTAGTGCCTCTTCTTTTTTTTGTGATTGTTTTTTCTGGTATTCTTGGAAATTTGGTATTAATTTTTGCTTTTCAATGAGTTTTCTTAATTTATAGACGAGGGTGTCATTCTCTCCTCGAATAGACGCTATGTAATTTACGTCGTCTTCTTTTTCAGAGTCAGAATACGGTTTCCTTTTTTCATCCAATCCCGCCCATCTGAAAAGGGTGACATCTGCCACACCTCTTAATTCCTTAACTAAATCTATGGGTTTTTGTGCTTCTGCTTTTTTCTTCAAAGCGACACTTCGTGAGGGTGCGGTTTCACGACGCTGGGTGATTTCCTTAATAGGTTTCTTGCGAATGCGTCCACTGGCAGTGTATCCATAGGGGGCATCAACCACGGTTGTGGGTGAGGG
>Ga0181346_1000748_pt1 | contig 14321 bp, 24 predicted proteins | sample Su13VDMM15DN_FD_130100 | JGI IMG/M metagenome (GOLD analysis project Ga0181346, IMG submission 130100) | Freshwater viral communities from Lake Michigan, USA - Su13.VD.MM15.D.N | ecosystem: Environmental > Aquatic > Freshwater > Lake | place: USA: Michigan | collected 2013-07-15 | reverse complement strand
AGAAAAACCGAAGCCCGAATTATAGTCTGTTAAATATACTACATATTTATATTGTGATGAATTAGTCCAATCAGGATTCCATCCTTCATTTAGTGCTTTAGCTACAATGGTTAAAGCTACATTAGCCAACGTGTATTTACTGACTCTGTTTTTGTTGTCTAGTAAAAATAAATACTCCTGAACATCTTTATCATCATTTCCGACAATATCAATAGCATCTTGAATTGTCTTAACCATATCTTTAATATCCTTCAAAAAAGTTTTCTTTCCGAAAGTTTCTTCAAAGATAGATTGAAGTTCTTTTCCTGCTGTTGGGTAAAGCTCAATGGCTTTTTCTTTACTGATTTTTAGTGATTCCATGTTATTTGATTTTAATTTGTTTTTTCTTAATTTATATTCTATTACAAATATAGCCGTACAATAAATTACACCAGCAATAAATACAACGATAGCTATCTCCTTCATTTGTGTTTTGTTTCTATTTATTTTCTTTGAAGGTCAAAACGGATTCATGTAAATCAATGAATTGTTTTCCAAAATAATTTGATAACTCTTCACTTTTAAAGCAAAGGCGAGAGCCGACATTCGCACTCGCAGACCAAGTGTCGCAATGCGAGCCAGAAACACCGAAGCCCGAAACGAAAGAAAAATAAGGAAACCATTTCCTTTCTGAAGTATTACTCCAATTAGGTATCCACCCCTCGTTTAGTGCTTTAGCAATGATTACTCTCTTTAATGAATCTTTAATGTAGTCAGCTATAACAAGATTCTTGATTTTATCGTAGTCCTTAATATTGTAATCAGATTTTGGTAGCAACGCATAAGCATCTTCAAAAGTTTTCACTTTCTCAAAAATTGTTCGGGTATCTTCTTTTGGTTTTTCCACTTGAACGGAAACATCTTCACTTAATACCTCCCAATTAGATAAGAAAGAAATGATAGTGTTGTAATCACATTTCAACTTTTTACCGCTTGTAATTTGAATGTTGCCTTTTACTTTTTGGTTCACACATAGTGAGTAGATTTTTCCTTTCTCAAATCCTAGTGAGCCGTCATTTCCTTTGAATCTTGCTTTAACTGTTTTCATGCTGTTTTTTTTTATTTTAAATTTTAAAAGTTATCTAATTCGTCTTTAAATGGGTCTTGGTTGTCCTTTCTATTTTTGTAGCTTTTACCTCTAAGGGTTACGTTATGCTCTTGAATCTTCTGTCTAGTTCTTCTAATGCTTTCAGAACTCGTTAACTGTGAACTAGCGATAAAGTGCATAGCATCAAAACCAGTGATTGTTTTAATATACTTACTTCCTCCCATTTCGGAAGTCCAAATGTTAGCGATTAGCTTGTTATCATCATCCCTTAGATGTGGGTATTCGGTTAGAAGTTTTGTTACCTTCTCTTTGATACCGTCTTTAAGTGTAATTCTTTTCTTAGCCATGCTGTTATTTTTTAGTGTTTATTTTTTTGTTGAATATCAATCCATCCTCGAAGGCTTGCAAGGCCATACCTACCAAAAGTTCCTTTTCTTTCTTGCTTAGGTTTTCACCAACAAAACTATTGGATACTTGCTTCCCGTAGAGTTGAATTGCTTTTTTGTCCTCTTCGGTTAGAATTGAATTGGGCTTTACTAGATGCTGAAATTCACCTAATAATTTCCATTTTTGTTTCTGTTTTTTAGTAGTTGTTTCCATGATTGATTATTTAGTTGTTTTTTAAATTCATCTTGTAATTCAAAACTAGGCTCATCTTCTTTAATCACTCCTTCACCACAACAATCTTCGCAATAGTCAGAATACATTTCATCTTCTTTCGTTACTACAACTCTTCCTGTACCTTCGCACGTAGGGCATACATTTGCCTCACGTTCATTTTCAGTTGAACTCATGTTTTCAGGGATTAATAGTTTTTTGATATTCATTTTACAATAGCTTTATTAATTGCCTCAATACTTATTTTTGCTATTCTCCCAACATTTATTGGATTCTCTGAATTAGCATCAGCACACATTTTATTTATTTCAATCAGAGCGTTAAGTAATATTGGTGAGGATGCCATAAGCATTATATTTGCAATATGCTGTTCATTTTGAGATTCATCTCTCCAATGAGGAAGATACGCAATCACTTTAGTTAAAGGTCTATTAAATAATTTTTCTCCTGTTTCAGCATAAATATAAGCATTAGCCCCACAGTTTCCACCACCATACTTATTACTCTCTTCTTTTGGTGTGGATATTTTATATAACCACTCTCCTTTTGTGTGTTTTGTTGTCATTTTCTTTTCTATTTGGTTTTGTCAGCCATTTGGTTAGCTGCTCTGTGGACAAATATACAAAGTGTTTTTTAATTTCCAATAGTCAAGTGAAAATTTTTAACATTTATTTTGTAAGTGATTGAAAATGAGGAAGAAAAATTTTAGCAATAAATCAATATCGAGCCATTATAAGCCCAATATTTCTTTGCGTTTACACTCCATACATTACCATCTTCTTTAAGTAAAGTATCTTGTAAACTTTTGACAAGATTATCACAATCACTACGCTGCTTATGTGGAAAACCGTTCATTTTCTCTTTTTTCTTTCCACTCCATGATTCGGGCATTGGCATAAAAAAGACAACCTCTATTTCACATCCAAGTTCAAACTTTAATAAACTGCACTCCCATTGAAGTTTATTCTTAAAGGCAAAGTAACTTTGAACCGCTTTTCTCTGTCGCTTTCTTGGGTCTGCATGATTAGGATTAGTTTTCCATTTATCACTAACCGTCATTCTTACCGCTCCCATTGGTATAACATCAAGCAAGTAAAATCTTCTACTTTTATCTAAAACAAATTTATCTTCTTTCAATTCTTTTACTGTTCCTTCATTAAAGTAGCTTTTACCAATTGAAGTTCTTATCCTTTCCGCTGCCATCACTCCTTAATTTTAAGTTCAATTTTTTCCAACAACACTTCTTGCAATGCGCTTGATTGCCTTTTCACCGTATCAACCAATTCATAATCATTCCCCACGCTCTCAACAACAATGTTCTTGCTGTATTCAATTAGATTATCATAGTCAAGTGCTTTACATAGCAATCGGTTATCCTTCTTTGGAAGTGTTTTAAACATCAACTTTATACAAACCTTGCTCTGCATGATGTTAAAGAAGTCAATGCTGTTACTAGAAACCTTTTCTTTCTTAGCTAATCTACTGTTTTTCTCAATCTTCTTTAGGTCGGCAATATCCACTATGGTAAAAACGGGGTTAATCCCTTCAATTACTGCAAAAGAATAAACTTTCATCAATTTTCCTGCATCCTTATACTCAACACCATTTGCTTTCATTTCTGAAAAAGTTTTTTGGTGCTTGAATACCACTCCTTTTCTACCCTCTGTAAAATCCACATAGCTTTCAAATACATCGTGTTGATACACACTATCCATCCCTATTTCATTTACTTTTGGATTAAGATAAGCAAGTTCAATTATCCCCCTGTAACCAATGAAAGGAATAGCGTTTGTTTTCCTTCCTACTTTTTCGCTAAGAATGTATGAATACCCTTCAGGAGTGAATGGCGGTAAACCAAACTCTGAAAGATACATGATGCTTCCTAGCAATGATGCTTCGGTACATTCAAGTACTTCTAAATTCTGTTTAATCCAGTATTTAGTTTCCTTGATGAACATATCGTAATCACATACTCCCTCTGTGCATTTAGCTTTGATGGCTTCTGCATTTTTGTCAAGTAGTTGGGTGAACTCTAAATAGGTCATTACTTTTTCTTTTTGCCTTTTTTATCTTCAGTCAAACTATCAAACTCTTCATTCATCTCTTTGAGAAAATCATCTTCTTTAGGCTCTTCAATATCGAAGTCGGTGTCATCTACAGTATTTAACATATCAGTCTTTCCGTTTTCAAGAATTATTGATTTTTCTCCCATAGCATTACCACTACCAACAACATTAATGGGTTGGTTTTGTTTTTTCAATGGTGAAAGTATAACCAATTCATTTTTCACTCTTAGTTCCTCCTCTACGTTTACGCTACCATCATAAGCACGAAGTCCATCTGAACCCATTTGTTCAAAATTATATCTAGCAGTCTTTAAAAATAATTCCATCTCTTCATCAAATAACTCTCTTAATGGTATATCAGAAAGGTATTCGTATTTACCACTACTAAGCATCCTTTGTATTTTCTCATCCATCCTTTTCACTAAAATATCTTTATACAAACTAAATGTATTACCTACGTGGTCTTTAGCATAACTAAACGCATACCCTATATTACCTTCTAATCCTTTTGATGCTGACATATATTTTCTATTGTTGTTGTTGTTGTTTTGTGTTGTGCCTATGCTTTTTGCATAGTGCGTTCTTTGTTGAGGTGCTGCACCGTAGTTAATCTGTGGTGCTTGGTTAGGTGGGTTAGCTATATTAGTTCCACTATTCAAAGAACCTATGTATTTAACTTTTGTATGTTCAGGATTAGAGAAGGTGTACACAATGCTTTCACCTGCTTGAATTTCATTAGGCAATTTGCTCTTTGCGTAGATAGAGCCTTTATCCCCATTATCGAACTCAATTTCGTGTACGTATAGTGTTTGGTTTGGATTTGGCGACCATTCATTTTTGAATGTTAGTTTTACTATTTTTCCGCTTTTTTCTTCGTTCATGTTGTTGTTTTTATTTGGTTCACAAATGTAATTATTTTTTCTCAATCAAGGCACTACTCCACCTCTTTTATTTCACCATCAAGTGAAAATTTAAAATCATCTTTTGCTAGTTCCTCTTCAGTGATTACCCTATCCTCAACAACTTCCTTTTCCTTCATCACAAAAAGATTTGTGTCTTTAAAATCAATAGCTGGCGTTACCTCTGTATCAATACCTAACTTCTGAACAATCTCTTCAATCTGTTCTTTAGTGAATCCTGAAAGTGTGATTGACTTGGTATCGCTGTAAATGAATGAAGTGATGTTCTCTAAATTAAGAAAGATTGTTTTATCATCATCCTTAGTTCTAACGGGCTTACCACCTATTCTATTGTCAATAAAGCCATCCAAGTCAGATATGTACTCCTTCACCTCTTTGTCGTACTCATTTAGATTGGTTATGTTCTTTATTCCGTACAATGCTGTTGCGTGGTCTAAACCAAAAAGTTCACCCATTGACTTCAAAGTGAGCCTTGTCTTTTTATTTAGAAAATAGAAAATGACTTGTCTAGGGAAAACAAATTCCCTGTTCCTTTTTCCACTTTTCAATTGCTCCATACCCACAGAGAAATAGTTTGATACTAACTTTACAATAGCATGAGCATTGTAGTTGTACACGTTAGCGTTATTTTCTTTTGTTTTCTTTTTTTTCATAGTCATTTTTTAAGCCATCAACTCTTTTGTATTCTGAACCATATTTTTTTTCAAACTCTTCATCGGTCATGTTTTTAACCTCTTCATTCCATGATTCAACTTCTTTTTTCTTAACAGTTTCTATTTTATCTTTTACTACTTCATACATTTTATTCGATACAAGAACTCCAAAAAACGCTTTAGCAAGACTTTTCATCACTATTGGTTGATAGTATTCATTAATCACCTTTCGATAGTATTCTCTTTCCTTACTCATGGTTAAAATAATTCAGTTTGCTTTATATTGCTTTTGGTTATTATTCCTTTCGCTGTGTTGAATATTGTTAATCCAGCTTCATAATCAACCAAGTTTCTTGCAATTTTATCCATTCTTTGTTGTCCTTTGTATTTAGTAAAGTCATATTCATGAAACTCACACCACATTTTAACCTCGTTTTTTCCTTCCATTATGCCATTTTTTCGCTCCCCTAAATCATTAGGCAAGTTAAAATTTGTCCAATACAAGTGCCTACCTCTTTTCTTTGCAGGTATTAAAGGCTCGTAAAAAGGTATCACGTTTTCAACGCAGTATTTACCTTCAAAATAATTCTCTAAGAATATTACTTCTTCGTAAAGTTTTAAATCGGGATATATTGCTTGCGTTGTGTTATGCCTTGCAAATCTTGCTCTGCTATGTGAAGGACAGGGTGGCGAACTCCATATAAAATCAAACTCTTTGTAATGGTCTAATAAATGCTGGTGAGCATCAGCAACAATAACCGTGTCATTAGGAAATCTTTCTTGGTACATTCGTGCAAGTTCGGGGTCAAGTTCAACTGCTGTTACTTCGCAATCAGTCCATTTGTATCTGTTTCCTCCTAAGCAGGCATATAAATTAAGTACTTTCATATTTAAAATGGCGTATCGTTATTATCAAAATCATCAAATTCATTATTTCTCTTCACTGTAGAAGTTGGCTGTGGTTTATTATTAGAAAATCCTCTCTGTACAAATTCAGGATGGTCTAAAAGTAAGTTTCTTTCTAACTGAACCTTCAATGGTATCTCGCCTATCGCTCCGTTTCTGTGCTTCGCTATAAGCAGCATAAACAAATCATCAGTCGCTAAGTTTTTATTTCCTATTTGGTACTCCTGAATATCGTAGTACAAAGGTCGGTAGCAGAACATAACAACATCTGTATCAAACTCCAAACTTCCCGATTCTCTAAGGTCGCTTAATTGTGGCTTTTTCCCCTCTCTTTGCTCCACTTGACGTGATAATGCACTAATCGCTATGATGGGTATATTAAGTTCCTTTGCTAATCCTTTAAGTCCTCTACTAATCTCTGAAATTTCTTGCTCCCTCACAGGTATATTAGAACCTGACTTCATTAACTGTATGTAATCAATCACAATTATTCTTACTCCATTCTCACGAACCAATTTCCTTGCTTTTGTTTTCAGTTCAATAAGTGATATACTTGGTGTGTCATCAATGTACAAAGGGGCTGTTTCTAATGCAGCGCACTTGGTTGAAATTTCATCTATATCGGCTCTCGTTAATTGGTTTCTAATAATCTTACCTACATCAACTCCCGAAACTATTGATTGCATCCTTCCTACCGCTTGTTTCTTAGTAATCTCTAAGGAAAATAGAGCCGTAGGTATTCCATTCAATGCAGGTTTAAGCACACATGATATACCTAAGATTGTCTTTCCCATTGCTGGGCGACCACCAACAATGATAAAGTCACCATTTTGGAAGCCATTGAAAAGATTATCTACCTGCACTAAGTCTATGGCAACTCCCGATTTAACCCCCTCCTTCAATATCCTTAAACTATCTTTTATGGTGTCGCTGTGTATGCTTCCTATTCCTGTTGGCTCGTTAGAAGAAGTGCCTTTGAGTAGCCCGTCTAAATCATTTTGAGTTCTACCTATCAAGTCTAAAACATCTGTGGTTTGCTCATACACCTCACTCGATGCTTTGCCACAAATCTTAATAATGCTACGCTTGAATAGTTCTTGCTGTAATATTCTTGCGTGGTACTCAATGTTGGCTGCCGTAGAAGCTGAATTGGTTAATCCAATTAAATACTGCACTCCCTCACTTTCTGTTCCACCTATCTCTCTCAATCGCTTCGTATCTTGTAAATGCTTCTTAATAACAAGCAAGTCAATAGGTAAGTTCTTAGCGTATAGATGCTGTATTGCTTCAGCTATAAGGATGTTTCTGTTATCAAAGAATAAATCCGATGAAAAGAAAGTACTAATCGCTTCCAAGCACTCTTTCTCTAATAGCAATGCGCCTAACACCGAACGCTCTAAATCTGGCGTATTAGGTATATTCTCATTGGGTAATGAAAGAAAGACAGCGTTGTTGGCTATGTTATTTGATTTTTTATACTTATTCATTCCCAATTATTATAATATCTCCATTAGAAAAAACTTTAACATCATGTGTTGTAATTTGCGCACCATTAAATACTTTTATCTTAACTCCAGTGGCACTTGTGCAACCTACTGTGTGAATTTCTACCGTAGGGAAACTTTCTCTTAGTTCTATTTTTATATTGCTCATATTGTTTTTTTAATAATCTTCTCCTTTTATAAATGGTTCTCCAATAGTTGAAAAATTAATTAAGTTCATATCCTTAGCCAATTTCTTAGCCGTTTCAACATTCTTAGAAAAGAAAATGAAAAAAGGATTCTTATTGTATTCAGCTATCATTTTTTTAGCTTCATATTCATTCACCAATAAAACTTCTCCCCTTCCATCACATCCTGTACACCCCTCACCTTGACAATGTGAGCAAGGAAGTTTAGTTGTTGGCTCTGGCTTTGTGCCTATGAATATTTTATCTAATTGCATACTATTTTTTTAATCCCCTCCATATTGTAATCCAAGTATCTTTCCTGTTGACTTCACAATCTCGTTGTTAGTCTTAGTTATGTTGTACTTGCACCACGCTATGAAATGCTTTTTAAATTCTTTTTCGTTTTGGTATGTATTCTTTACTACGTTTTGCTCATTACAGAATAGTGTTGCCAATGCTTTAAGTCTTTCCACCGTTACAACCGTACCGTACTTAGTACTTAGTAAATGCTTCATTTCCTCATTTATAACTCCACTTTTAAACTGCTCTGAATCTTTGAATATTTTTTCTTCTTTTGGTAACTCCTGCAAATCTAAGTATTTTCCCCAAACATTCACAAAAAAAACTGAACTTTCTTTTATTTTAACTAAACCAGCTAATCTCAACTTGTTTGCCGTTTTTTCAAACTTAGCCCACTCACCGAAAGAATCCATCGGTAATTCAAAGGAAAAAGAACCTTGTAATGTTTTAGGCTTACCTTCAAAATGATACATAAGGCAGTTGATGTAAAACATCTTTTCAGATGCAGTCAACTTTATTTCGAGGTCGTTGTCGAAGATTTGCTTTATTGTATGTAGGGTAATGACGGTAAGCATACTATTTTTTATTTCGTTTATTTCGGGGTTTACGCATTGCGTAAGTTGAGATGTTATCGGTTATTTAAAAAGAACGCCTCTGCAAAACCTTGTGAACATAAAGAGCGAAAGTCTGCATCATTTTTTACAAATGGTTTTGCAAATTCAAATTCGGGTATAAAATTTATTGCCGATTTATGTAGTGCCGCTAAAGCAGGTTTGTTTGACTTCGGCTTAACGTATAGGTTATTATTTCTAGGTACGTATTCCCATTTTTTATATAAAGGTTTAGGTATGTTAAAATTACCCCATAAACCTGTTGCTTTTGTCCAAGGGCTTCCATACATCCAAGGGTGGTATGTATATTTAGGGGAACCTAAATACTTTCTTAAATCTCCTGAACTTGGATTTTCAATCACCCAAAATTTAGGATTACATTCATTAATAATCCTAATGCAATGGTTCACAAGGAACATACCTTTTTCGTGGTCGCTTACTATATTTGCGTTTCTTGCCCTTGAAAATTCTGTGCATACAGGGTTTGCAATTATTCCGTAAATTTCTTCTATTGGTGTGTAATTTTCAACACCTATTTTTTCGCCTATCAAAATAACTTTGTATTCTGAACTTAACTGATATGGTCGGCTATCTGAACCTAAATCAGCACATAAATGTAATATTGTTTTCATAATTATATTTTTAAAATAAACAACCGATAACACCACCTATACGCAAGTTTTGTGAAAAACAAAACCTGACGTATAGCTGTAAATGTTAGTGGCAATTTGTTTTAAAATTTTATCTTCCATTTTGGGGTTGTTTAATTCCTACTTTAAATGTATCTATTAATTCTGTTCGTTTTGTTACTGCATAAACATAGGTGTCTGGCCAAGTTGATAAGAAGCAGTATTGCATCCATTTCTTAGTTTTACTTATCCTGCCTCCTGCAATAACAGAAAGAACCTTTCGCACTGCTTCCATGTCATCTATTTCATCTGATTCAATGTGAATAATAATCTTTCTCATTCTCATAAATTTATACCGACTAGCGGTGGTTAATACTTACTTTTTATTCATTAAAAAAAACTCATTAATAATTGGGATTATCTCTTCAATATCTGAAACCTTTACCTGCCCAGTTAGATAACCCATGTATTCAATGTTAAACATGTCCACATCAATTCCGTTATTATTTATAAAGTTTTCTAAGTTATGAGCCTCATCATCACTCATAACACTAATGTCTAAACTCGTTATCCCAAACGACATCCATCCCGACCTAGAGTGGTTAACATGAGCTAAATCATCTTTAGTTAGTGTCATATCCTATTTTTTAAGTTTCTACTGTTTTAAAAAGCATTGGTGGTTGTGCGCTAACACCGTGCAACTGTGCTACCTTCCACCAATGCCGTAAATAAACTCCAAAGATTTAGCTCAAATGAATCTGCATAATAATCATTTCTAATTAAAACCAATGCCCATCCTGCGTATCTAATGGAGTTTATATCTTAAAGAACGTTTTGTGAGAGGGAAGGACTTGATACCTTCATTTGTTAGCTTTACAAATCTAAATATCCCCAAGGAATTTTCATCCTCTCCATTTAGTGCGTTTACATTCCGCCACATCTCATTTATCTTACTTCACCTCTTCAATGTTAATTAGTTTAAATGCTTCTTCTAAGGCTTTGTTTAGTGCTTCATAATAATTATTGGTATGCTCTCCTCTCCAGTTGCCTATTTTAAACTGATATTCTTTATAAAGTTGCCCATAACACGTCTCAACATGAATAGAATGTTTCTCTCTAAACCAGTCAATAAGTTGTTGATAAAGTGGAGCTGTTATTATATGTGGATAAGCCTCTTGATGTTTTCTTTTACTTGCGTCATAAACAATAGGTGAGTCAATTATGTTAAAGACTTTGAATCTTCCTGCATATATAGCAAAACAAGGTTCATCAAACCCTTTCTCTTTAGCTAACATAGCTAACTCATAAGGTACAAATAAGTGTTTCATGCCTAACTATTTACTGGTTCAATGGTTAATTTAACTTCTGTGATTGAAATTACGCCTTTGTTTAAGTTCCAAGCATCTTCTTTTGATAAATACATACCAATGCATTTAAAATCGCTAAACTCAATCAAAAAAGTTTTCCACTCTTTTTGTGGGGTTGGCGGTGTGTAGGGAAATATATCGTACTTAGCATCGAAGCATCCGTAAAATCCGTTTTCATTTTTGCCAAATACATGATTTCCGTCTATGAATAATATTTTAACAACATCATCCATGTTATCTAGGAACTCATCTCCTACTCCTAATGTCGTTCCGTTATTAAATGTTACTTTTTTAGTTTCCATGTTGTATTATTTAGTTAAAGAGTGATACAAAATATTTAAAACAATAGCAGGTGTAATAATTATAGCCCACCATTCCAAATCATTGATTTTAAAACCAAATAAACTAGCTATTGAAGAGGTTATAATACCTAAAACAATTGAGAATAATAAAGTCTTTTTCATAGTTGTATTATTTAGGCTGTTCAATTTTAGTATTATTAATCCAGATAAATAGAGCTACGAAAACAATCGGAGCTATGATGAGTAAATCTTTCATTGAGTTGGGGTATTAGTGTATAATTATTATTTCTATTTGGTTTTGTTATCGTGTTTCAGCTATTTGGTAACTTTAACTCGGTTCACAAATATACGGTGAGTTTTTTGATTTGCAAATTTTTGGATAATTATTTTGTTAAGAAAGTGCATTTATTTTGTAAGTGTTTGATATTCAAGGAGAATAATTTAACAAAGTTTCTATTGTTTTTCTTTGAATTAGTTCTTTTTTGGTTCTTTTCTTTTCAAAATCCACCTACTCGATTTGGGGTCTTTCGGTGGATTTATACCAAATATAGAATTGAAAAGAATAGCCCGAAGGCTGAAGAGTAAAGGTAGTTAAAATGGGTGTAACGCCAAAGTAATTACCTTCTTTTCTTACACTAAAAATTTACACTAATTCACACCGTAACGTTTTACGGTTTAGTTTTAAATGCTTTTTTTGCATTTTCATAACTGTATGAATGACCACATCCTTCTTCACTAACTCTAATCATAAATCTACTTTTTCTAAAAAAATTGATTAACGCATTTATTTTTGTTATCAAAAACATTTTCATATTTTATTTTGTTTTAAATTGGGTTTACTTTTTAAAGAACTTTTTGAAGTTTTCATTTCCGTATTGCCCTTCAGTAACTTCAATTACCTCACTAATCTTGTACTCTTTCTTCGGCTTTCCTAGTTTATTGTTCACGAAGTCTTTCGTTCCAAAAGAGCAAGCGCCAGTAATTACTCTGTAGCATACTACCGCATCCTCGAACTTTAGTACACTTTTTAAAGTAAGGTCGTTGTAATCCTCTTTTCTCCTATTACTAATCTTGAACATTAAGTCAGACTTAGCCTTCTTCACTGTATCACCGTGAGAAAACTTACCATTACCATCGGTAACTAAATAGAACTCTTTAGGATTATTTAGTTTCTTTACCTTGTAAACGTTCCCTTTTTTAGAAATAACCTCTGTGAAGATTCCGTCTGCTTTAATATACTTGCCTTTCTTCCACGAGAACAAATAAGAATCTCTATCTATCTTATTCTCTTTAACTTTTTTTCTTTCAATAGAAGTAAGTCCACTTAAATCAAGGTCGCCACCTACAGTTGGGTTAAAGCCATCAGGAATAGAAGTAAGTCCACTTAAATAAAGGGAGCCACCTACAGTTGCTTTTCCGTAGAATTGGTCAATAGTTAAGTTTTTTGATTTGCAAAAATCTAAAATAGCTTTAGATGTTTTAGGGGTAGATTGGTTTTTCATTTTAATAAATTTTGATTTTTAATTCTATTTGGTTTTGTAAAGCTATGAATAAAAAGTGAATCACCAAGAAAATTGTAAAATATTTTTTTTGCTTGTTTTTTTCTCCCCTGTATTTCAAAAAAAAAGATGTAAGAAAACGCCCCGAACCATCGGAAACGTTCTTCACTTCATTTTGTTTCCTTTCGGTCGCTCAAACTTTATTAAGATGGGAGTGGACGGAAAAGCTGACAAAATCCCTCAAAGAACACGGAAACGAAAACCACTTGGAAACGTTCCCGTTAAAAAAAGTGTGAAAATGAAAACCAAATGGGAACGTAAAAAGGGTAAAAACACGATTTCGGGAACGTTTTATGGCTCTCAAAAAAACTTGCTGTGTTAACTATTTGATTATCAAGCACTTTCAAAAACTGTTAACGGAACGCTGGAAACGTTTTTTCGTTTCCGACCCCCAAAATGAAAACCAGAAGAAAAAATGAAATTAAAACGAAAAGTTGAACGCATTTAACGTTTTTTAACATTTGCAAAACCTCTCAAAACAGTAGTAAAACTAACCTATATAGAAGATTGACCCCTTCAAAAAAGTTCGCCAAAAAACGTGTTTTTTTAGTGTTAAAAAGTGTTAAAAAACAGCGTTTCCGCCGCCCCTAAAAGCAAAAACGCTGTTTCATAAAAACGCCATTTGTTTTTGTCAAAAAAAGTATAATGTACTATGAATGCAGCTTTAATGAGGAAACGTTTTAATTTCGACTCGTCTAACTGAAAATTTAGGCTCGTCTAAATCTCCGAAAATAAAATGTTAAAAGAAAATCTACACGGAGCATCAAAACAAAAAAGGGGGTTAATTCTATTGGGCTGTAGAGTTTTGCAAAAAATGCAAACGTTCAAAAACGCATTTGAAAACACACCAAAAAAAACACGTCAAAATATTTATTTTACTTATACGTTTTGGTTAGTGAGAATAAGCCTTCTAGAACATCGTACCCGTTTTTCTAAAACACAACTTTCTAGTGCTGCTGCGACTTGTACGTAGATATAAGGGTTTCAGAAGAAAGTTTTTAACATTTTTCGGCTATTCAGACACGCCAATTTACCCCCTAAAACACCCCTATTTTACCCCTCCTATGGTATCAAAACAATACCCCTTATGGTATCAAAACCACCCCTAAATCAAATACTCATTTTATGAAAAATTCATGCAAACCACCCCCTCAAAATACCCACTTAAAACCACCCCCTAATTCATACCCTAAACCACCCCATCAAAATACCCTCATAAGAGTATATCAAATCACCCCATCAAAATACCCCTATAAAAATATATCAAATCACCAAAAATAAAATGGGCGGTAAAACTTTCCGCCCATTCCGCCCACATACAACCAATGCAGTAGAACTCATACATTAATCCCAGTAACCATAAGTACTGAATGATATATAATACAACACTAAGAGTAAAGCAATGGCTGTACAACAGCTCTAAGTAAGTAAAGCAATAACCTAACTATGTCGCAAAAAAGGTAGTAATTTGCGACAAAGCGTACAATATGTTGTACAAAGAATGTCTAAGGAATGTCTAAACAATGGCTAAGAATGTCTAAAGTATATCTAATTCTGTCATAAATTTCTCATAAATTTCTGACAAAACGGTCAAGGCATCAAAAATACAGATACTTGAAAATCAATGTTTTAGT
>Ga0181346_1000747_pt1 | contig 14338 bp, 23 predicted proteins | sample Su13VDMM15DN_FD_130100 | JGI IMG/M metagenome (GOLD analysis project Ga0181346, IMG submission 130100) | Freshwater viral communities from Lake Michigan, USA - Su13.VD.MM15.D.N | ecosystem: Environmental > Aquatic > Freshwater > Lake | place: USA: Michigan | collected 2013-07-15 | reverse complement strand
GTTGCAGGGAAATCAGCGGAACAATATTACACGTTTTGAACATTCTCATCGTTTATCACTTGCGACTCGGAGACATCGCTCGTTGCTTGCCGATAGCGAAGCATTTCGCGGATCAGGGACACAACGTAATGTTTGAATGTCTACCGGAGTATCACGGACTTTTCGCGATGGTCGATTACTGCAAACCGCTTTACCCACAAAACGACCACAGCGGATTTCACCGCATCATAAACCTTCAAATATGGCCAGACTTGCACGAAGACTTTTGTGCGAGTCCGCTAGGGTGGAGTGATTACGTTTACGGACTCTTTCCCGAAGGCAAAGATATCGACAGGCAGATTGTTCTTAACTCTCCTGCCATCGTAACGCCTCCCGAACTTAGGTCATGGGTTCTTTGTTTTCCGACCGGATACTCGCAAGATAAAAAGATCGACCCTCGCGATGTTATTGCAGCCGCGCATCAAGTCGCAAACGGGCGTCCCGTTCTTTGCGCTGGCAAGGCCGCTCACGGCATGGCTGAGTTTGAGAGTATAGAATATATGTGCGCCTACATCCGAGACGCCAACGAGGTTGTGACGATCAACACCAGCACAAGCATCCTTGCATCGGCACTCCGAAAGAGCTGGGTTCATATCGCGGACAGCCCGAAGCACGATTTCACGCATCCGAATCAACGGCGTATCGAGCGCAAGTTTTGACGCCTTCCCCACAATGTGGGAATGCTCGACATATTTACTAATGACCTAGCCGCGATGCTGGACGATCTGCCGCTTGCGGTCACATTCGGAGAGCGTAATTTTCTCGCCAACCGAACAACATACCGGCGCGACAACAGCCTAGCGGACGGCGGATTCATGGACTCCGCATCAATGACGATCACGGCGGTCTACGACGCATTCGTGCAGACCATTTCTCTCGGTGACGTGCTTGTCATCGGGGGCCGGCGCTTTCGCGTTACGTCAGCCGAGCTTTCCCAAGACGCCGTCAGCGTCGATTTCAGCCTTGAGGACATTAACAAATGAGCATTTTCTTTCCAGAGGACGAGGGCCGCGAAGTTCCGAACGTCGATAACCAGCCGATCCTTCGCACCGAAATCATTGCAGGCGCAGCGGGGCCGACCGGATCGCAGGGGCCAATTGGGCCAGTTGGCGTTGGCGTAGTCACGGGCGGGTTTACGGGGCAAGTGCTCGCGAAGAAAACAAACGCTGACTACGACACCGAGTGGATCACGGGCGGTGGTGGCGGTGGATCAGCGATCTGGGGAGGCATCGCGGGAACGCTCTCGAACCAGACCGACTTGCAGTCCGCGCTTGATGCGAAACTGTCTTCTGTAACGTGGGGCAGCATCACCGGCACGCTTGCAAATCAGACCGATTTACAGACGGAACTCGATGCAAAGGCACTCAAGATCACAGCGATCACGGCAGGAACAGGGCTGACAGGCGGCGGTGATTTCTCGCAGTCTCGCACGATTGAAATGCTTCCCGACGTCCCTGCGGATTCGCTCAATTTCAACACGGCCGCGACCGAGACGAACGCCATCGGTAAGATGTTCTGGAATGCAACCGAAGGTGCACCGCAAGTCGGACTCGCAGGCGGAAACGTGCAGTTGCAAATGGGATCGATGCTTGTCGCCTACGTTCGCAATGGCGAGGCGACAACTTTAAACAAGGGCGAGGTAGTCTATCTTTTCGGAGCAACAGGCAACCGCGCAAGCGTCAAGCGAGCGTCTAACGTAGCCGATTCCAGCTCGTCCAAAACTATCGGGCTTGTTGCTGAAAGCATTGGCGCAAACCAAAACGGATTCATAATTACGCAAGGCGTTCTTGATGGTCTTTTACTTGGCTCGCCATATGTCCAAGGCGACTCGGTTTATCTTGGCAACACTCCAGGCACATTCACGCGAGTCAAGCCGACGCAACCCGACCACATCGTTTTTATCGGCGTTGTCGAACGTGCGAATGCTGGCAACGGGCAGCTTTACATCCGACCGCAAAACGGATTTGAGCTTGAGGAATTGCACGACGTGTTGGTGACTTCGCCAATAAACAATCAGACGATCCTCTGGAACTCAGCGATCACGCTTTGGACAAACTCAACTTTGACTATCGGCACGATCAGCGGACTCTCAGCCGATCTCAGCGGAAAGGTAACGGCAGTCGGAGCCACATCGCCCGTTGTTTCAAGCGGAGGGACAACTCCGACAATCTCAATGCCGGTCGCGACGGCTGCAACAAATGGATATCTAAGCTCAACAGACTGGAGCACGTTCAATGCAAAACAGCCAGCAGGCTCTTACGTCACGTCAGTTACCAGCGGCATTACCGGATCAACGCAACTTACAAACATGATGCAGATCACGTCTGCTGGGTATAGCGCGATCACCTCGCCAGCTGCAAACACGCTTTATATTATCGTAGGATGATCTTAACCGATTCCAGTTCTGCTCGTGTTCAATCTTCGGTTGTCACGTCGATTGTAAGCGTATCAGCTTCGTTTTTGCAATTCATGCAATATGCCGCATTAACCGTTTCAAGCGCGATTTCTGGCACTATCGGGCTTGTAAAAAATGGCGCGGCACAACTCACGCTTTCCGGAACTTGCACCTACACAGGGCCAACGCAAATTAACGCTGGAACGCTTGCCGTTACAGGCGCATCAACACTCAACGGAGTTATAAGTGGATCGGGATCATTGACAAAAACTGGAACGGCAATTTTAACAATAGGTGGCAACAATACTTACTCTGGCGGAACATCGTTTGTTTCATCTGGGTTAGCTGGACTGATATTATACACCTCAAGCAATGCTTTCGGAACGGGACTTTTTACTCTCTCTAACGCCGCAGGGCGAATTGATACAGGGAGTAGTGTAACTTTGCCTAACGACTTTCAATTAAACACTTCAATTCAGATTCGCACTCTTGGAGCAAACACAATAACTGTTACAGGTGATATTGCAGGGACTGGAAACATTGATAAAACAGGAAATGGAATTCTCATTCTGTCTGGAACATTAACCTACACAGGGCAAACAATTATTACAGCGGGAACAATACGAGCTTCAAAAACAACTGGTTCTTCAACAGCAACGGCATCGTTTGTAACAACTGCAACTTTAAGCGTTTCATTTAATGTTCCTCCTGCTGCTGGAACTCAGACTTTCCGCTTCTTCCAAGGTTCTACGAGCAGAACGTATACAGCGGTGACATTAGTAAATGCACCAGGACGAACAGCAACATACAACTCCACAAATTCAACCCTAACAGTAACATGATAATTCAACCGAACGAGCAGGGATGGGCATTCGACGAGTCAACCGCTTGGAAACTCGTTTACGATGGGAGCACGATCATCTTTTTTAATGAGACAGAAAAGGCGATCTCGACGCAAAGCGTGCTGTTCGTAGGCACAAAAGACGAATGCGAAGCAGAGATCGCGAGACTTGGGCTTGTTGACGTTACCGCCCAAGGGAATGATAACGGACTCGACATACACGCTGACGCTGGAGAAGGCACTAACTGATACTTTTGTTCTCGCGCTTCAGCAAGAAATGCAGAGCGCATTGGTGGTGACCGCCGCTGAGAACTTCGGCACGATGACATTGCCGGCGTGCTTCGTGAAATGCACTCGCCAACGCGAGAGCATTATAGACTCAGCCATTTTCCAGTTCTCGGTCGATATTGCTTTGATCGTGCAGGCCGACGACATGGATCAGATGGCGATGGAAAACTTGTGGTCACAGGTTCTATGCATTTCGCATGACATCGCCGGCCTAAAGACCAAACTCAACGCAGTTCGTCCGCAATACGCTTTTGTTTTCGGCATCCTTCGGGACGGGCCAGTTTCACTATCTTCAAATGAACGGCATTTCGAGCGGTCAGTCACGATCACCGTTCACGCCGCGCTTTTCGCAAGTTGACATTTTTCGCGAATTACTATGCCAGCAACCGTCATCACCTCATCCGTCGCCTCAGGCGTCGAGTTCGGCCTTCTCCAAGAGACAGGTCTCCTTCTCAATTCATTTTCTCGCTCTGTCCAGAGCGACAAAGCAACCGTAATGGACGCGCTCGGCGACACCGTTGCCGTGGCTTATTTTAATAAAAGCGCAACGATCAGCCTCGACGGAGTCGTAAACGGCGGCGTTGCTTACGAACTCGCAAACATTCTCACGCTCGCCAACGATACAACGTCCTACGGCGTTTCCGGCGGTGCTGTCATCGTCGATTCCGTTTCCGAAACCACAGGCGCAGGCACATTCAAAACGATCACCGTCTCCGCGACTCAATACCCCGAGATCGTCTAAAACCCTGGCTCATGCCGCTGGCTCCCCGGCAAAAGGGAGCCGCCTTTTTATATATGGAACCTAATAAACGATTTTTTCACACAATTAACCTAAAATGTGCAGTCGCCCTAGCGACGCTAGGTTTTAAGATGAATAAACCACCGGTCACTCGACTGGTGCGAACCGACGGCAAGGAATCAACGGAGTTCTGGTTTGAGGGCGAGAATGACAAAGGCCAAGACGCATCACAAGTCTATCGCCAGATGACCAAGGAAGGCGACGAACTCGAAGAAAAAGACCCAGAGAATCCTCTCTGCTACATCCGCGCAGCATTGGCGAACCGCGACGTCTTGGTGGACATCATTCGCAACACTCCGCGACTGATCGAGGTCGAACACAACGGCAAACGCATCGCGATCAGCGAAAATGCTTCGGACAAGACCAAGCAGGAAATGACTAGATTTTTGAAATAATGAAAAAGACACAAAATACAGACCTAGTAAAAGACGACGAAATCCTGCGTATTCAGGCAATGGAAGACGGGCCGAAAAAAGTGAACGGGCGCATCCTGCGACCGATCACCGCGCTCACGATCTCATGGATGCAACGCAATGAGGTATTCAGCGGCGACATGGATCCAGTTTGGAAAGCGGCTGCATTTACTTTCCTTCACTCTGAGCCAATGAGCACGATCCGAGGGGTTGTCAATGACCGCGACACGTTCATTAACGCCGTCGATTCTTGGATCGAAAAGAACATGAAGCACCACCACGAGACTTCTGATATGTCGGAGGAGATGGGCAAGGCGTTTGATCTTTACAATTCCGCTTCTCCAGCATCTCAGCCAGGTGAAGGCTCGGGATCGGGAAACTAAATAGCCCCAACTGGCTCGCGATCTACGCCTACAGGCTAGTCAAGATCACGGGTTGGGGCTTTCAAGAGATCATGGAAGAACTGCCATTCGCGGCAGGGCTGCAACTCTTGCACGCAGACGACTATGTTAATGGGCGGCATTCCGCATGGGCAAACAACAGCGCCAGCGTCAATGTTGACGCTCTCGCCACGATAGAAGACACCCTTGCAAAATATGGCAAAATTCAAATTCGAGAGCTTGAAGTTTGAGCAGATCATGAAGGACTACGCAGAGATACGCGCAGTCACGATCCCGGACGCCGTTATGTTGAACGCTCGCCTTCTTTGCGTAGAGCTGGCGAGGCGGACGCAGCCGTTTGGGAATGACGAAACTGCCGGAACAACTCGCGTCAAAAACGACATCGGAAAAATTATCAAACCGCCAGTTCAGTTATTGGCGATGGCAAACAAGGTTGAAAATAAGAAAATTGCACAACGATTGAAGTCGCTGATAATGAGTCAAAGATATGATATTGTTGAGACTATCTTTCGAAACCTTGGCTTTTTAAATAAGTGGACGGGGCTTGAGTTTTTGGACAGCAAGGGCGCGATAAAGACGCACCACCAAGACGCTCGCGTTAAGCCGACCGGAAGAACAAAGACAAGGGGAAGTAAGTTGTTTATTTCAAGCGGAAGTGAACTCAATACATATATCACGGAAATACAAAAGCGCGTCGGTATTTCAAAGGGCGGATGGGCGGAATGCGCAAGCCAACTCAAGAAGGTGAATAAGGGCGGACTTCTCACAGGGTTTCCGTCATGGGTTAAAAAAGCCACAAGAAGCGGATCTGGATCAGTTCAAGACTTAACATCCAACATCAAAAGCCCGAAGGTGACTCTTACAAATAACGTGCCGTGGGTATCTCAGATTCTTCCAGCAAGTGAGCAACTCAACGCGCTTTCAGTCGTCGCAACAAAGATGCGAAACCAAATGAACATGATTCTAAAAAAGAGACAAAAAACCCTTACAGTAACATAACGATATGGCCGACGTAACAGTAGAATTTGGAGCAACAGATACAGGACTTGAGAAGACACTTAAGGCCGTTCAGGGGGAATTGAATGGTCTGAAAGACAAGGTCAAAGGCGGCGAGCTATCCATGACCGAACTCGAAAGCACGATGAAGCGCATCGGCCAAGTGACGTCAATGGAGAAAAACATCAAGGCCATCGGAGATCAATCCAAAGGCACGGCAGACCAAGTCAAAACTCTCGGAACAACGGCGGAAGATACAGGCAAAAAAGCGGAGATCGGCTTCGGAAAAATAGCAGTTGGCGCAACACTCGCGGGAGCCGCTGCAAAACTAGGTTCGATGGCGATTGATGCGGCATTTTCGGCTGCGACAAAGACCATTGCAAGCTTCGGGGATGCTCTGAATATGGGCGGCAGGCTGAATGATCTAGCCGACCGCACGGGCATTGCCGTTGATAAGGTATTGCTATTGGAACGAGCATTCCAAAATGCTGGAGTCGGAGCGGATGCTCTTGGCCCTATCATCAACAAAATGCAAAAGGCGCTCGTTGACGCAGAAGACGGCACAAGTAAGGCCGCTTATGCCTTCGCCGACCTAGGTCTTTCACTTTCTCAACTCCGTGGGCTTTCGCCAGAAGAACAACTGAAAGCAATAGGTAAGGCTATTGCAGGTATCCCTGACCCTGCACAGCGGGCCACAACGGCGATGGAGATTTTCGGCAAGAGCGGCGGTGCACTCAACCAAGTGTTCGCCAATTTCGACGACGAGATCGAGACGGCAAAACTGCAACTCGGCTCGTTGCCCGCCATAATGAAGGCGGGATCGTCGCAGTTCGACCGCATCAGCGACAACCTTGTTGTCGTGGGTGGTAAATTTATTGAACTCGCAGCGGGCTTGCTCGACAAAGTCAAACCGGCACTCGACGCCGTCACCACGGCGCTCTCGATGTTCGACGCCTCAAAGGCAGGGCAGGAGATCGGCGCGTTTTTCGTAGGCGCAGGCAACGGCATGAAGCTATTCCAAAGCGCAGTAGATTCGTTTAAAACTGGCAACTTTACAGACGGATTCAAGCTCGCTTGGCAGGCGATTGTTCAGCAGGCAAAGGACACGGCAAATAGTATCTATACGAATATCGTTGCGGCTTTCAAGACCGTTGGCGATTTCATAAAAGATCAGTTTGTATCAAGCGGCCCGCTAGTAATGGCAATTACATCGGCGTTCGATTACGTTAGTGGATACATTAAAAAAGTGGTATCTGGATCGCTTGCCGATACGTTTATAGCTCTAGGGCCAGCATTTAGTCGAATTGCTGACGGATTAAAACAAAGCGCAGAAGCCGGATCTAAGTCTGCAGAATTAGCATTGCAGCGAATCCCCGTTGCTGTCGAACTTGCGGCAGATAAGGCCAGCAAATCAATGGGTGACATTCCAGCGAATTTCAAAAAGAACATGGCGGACGTTCCGCCGTTGTTCGACAAGGTTACCGAAAAACAAAAAGAAGTTGTAAAGGGAACTGATGCCATCATTTCTGCCGATGAGGCATGGGAGGCGCAAACGATGGATCGCATCAACAAGGATGTTGCCGCTTCGCAAAAGGCTTTTAAAGAAAAAAGGGATAGCCAACAGACACTGGCAAAAGATCAAACCGCCGAAGACGAACGTGCTCTCAACGCCGAAATAGCTCGACAGAAAAAGCTCAAAGAATCCGCTGACATTAAACGCGCCGAGATTGCTCTTCAAATTGATATAAATAACGCCCTCGCCGCAGGGAATACAAAATTAGCCGATTCGCTTACCAACGCAAAAAAGCTACAAGATACGATTCAAGATTTAATCAAAAGCGGGATGGGTGCTTCAGAAGCTACAAAACTCGCAAATGAAATGGCCCGCGCCGCACGCGATGCCGACCGCGTCAAGAACTCTCTTGCCACAAAGATCGGATCAGAAATAAAATCCAAGCAAGTGTCTGAAGCAGTTGACCCAAGCGGGAAGCTCCAGAAGAAAGCGAAAGAACAGATCGCAGCGGGTCAATTTAAAGCGGCAGAGGCGACAGGGCGACAGATAGCGGAGCGAGAACTTGAGGCTTCCGTGACTGGAGTTGGAGCGGGGCGCGATATGCGAAATGCGGCGGATATGCTGAGCGATTATTACGGCAATACGGCTCCAGCCATGTTAAACAAACAAGAACGCCTAGAGCTCACTCGACTTGCTCGCGAAGAGGGAGTTTTTAAAGACTTCTCAAAAATGACAGACTCGACAAAAAAGGGGCTGGATAGATTTGCCGACCTTGGCGCAGAGACCACCAAAAAAATGGGAGAGACGACAAAAGCCGTGAAAAACGGAGTAACCCCACCAGCTGGAACACCTGGGGGCGGGCCAGCAAAAACTCCCAAAGACACGCTTGACTCAATGGTTAAATCCATCCTTGATCTTATTCAAAAAATCGAACCGAAACTACCAACCGCAGCATTAATTGCTTAAAAAATGAGCTATATTTACCACGGAAAAACAGACTGGATCAAGCAACCGAATCGCGTTGTTGAGACATTCCGAAGCGGACTCTGCATGATACAACAGCAATACATCCGTCGAGCCGATGATCGAATTGATTACTTTGCTTTTAGAGAGGGTGATGCGATTCCGACGGATGATTCTGCTCCGTGCATCGACGGGGCATACATTTTCCCCGCGCCGAGCTACCAAGACATGGGAAATGGGTTCATTAGTTGCACCGTGACCGCTTACGGTAGAGTCAATACGACTGGCGTTGTGGACTTAAATAAACGCCTTGGCCCTTATTTAGTAAGAATTTTTAATGTTAATACTGGATCTCTTTTTGAGTCGTATAATAATACGAGATTTTTTGATGTGGCAACATATCGTTTTGCCGCAAGAAAAAGTGAATTTGTCACTGCTCCAGACACTCCACAATTATATATCTACGCTCAAGACGGAACACGCCTCGCAATCGGTGTCTTTGGCCAATTTGAAAGACAATTATATCGGCGAACAGAATCCTATGAAAGCACAAGTTACGGAGAATTTTTAGAGGTCATTATATCTGTTACGGCTGCTGGGTTTGAACAGACAACCATCGGACTATAATAATGGCAAAAAATGATGTCCCAAATATATTTAGCCAGCTTGTTAAGTCTGCGGGTAAGTCTGCGGGTAATTCGGCAGCAGGCGGATATCCATATCAAATTAAGGCGGCTGACCTCGATAAGAATTTCGTTTACGCAACGCTTGAGATCGATTCAACTTTAGTCGAAGAGACATCGGGCCAAGAGGGATTTACAAAACGCAAGCTCAAGATTCCACCCGTCCCAAGTGGCGGAACCTACGTCCTAGGCGCGATTTCGGGCGGGCTATCGTGGATCGCAACCGAGGAATGCTAATATGATCCTAGGCCGCACACCAGCCGGAGCGATCAAGATCAAAATTGACGGCGGCCTTCGCGCTGTTAATTGCGCGTGTTGCTGTGATCTGACGTGTAACTGTAGTCCTTTTTGCGGATTTACCCAAATCCAAGTGCAGGACGGAGAGATTTTAGAGGGGTGCAACGATGGTGGAATTTTTTGCGATTTATTCTCATGGAACAAGGTCGGATATGGTTCCGTCAATTTGGACACCAGCAATATGATTGCAACTTGCAGTATTTCTGGATTTGGTTTTGGCTTATTATTTGGAACGACATCACCGTATGGAACCTACTCAAACGGAGTTACAATCGTTGCAGTCTAAGTTAAATCCAGAAATGCTTGAAAGATTGATGAAATCTTTAAAGCGTTTTGCTAAGGCAGGAATGCCGAGCGTATCGCCCGAAGCACTCGCCAGCCGCGAAGCCACCTGCCGAGCGTGTCCCGAATGGGACGCGCAGGCACTCAACGCCACGGGCCGTTGTCGCAAGTGCGGATGCTCGACTTGGGCGAAGCTCCGCATGGCAACCGAGCGTTGCCCAATAGGCAAGTGGGAAGCTGTTGACAAAACACCCGAATAAATGGCACGAGATCTTTTTATTGACACAACGAACCGCAGGCTGGCGACGAGCTTGACGAGCCTTGCACCCGCTACAACGCCGCGATTCGTGAAGGGCGACAACAGCGCGATCAACCTGTATTTTCTGGAAGCAACAGGCGATATATCCGCTCCTTTTAATATCGTAGATTATACCGGAACGGATGTAAAATTTGGCGTAGGGAGCCGCACAGGAACGCCAGCCAGCGGCACATTCACTCTCTCCTTCGGCGGACAGACCAGCGGCGCGATAGCATACAGCGCGACAGCAGGCGCGATATCGTCCGCGCTCAACTCGCTCTCGACAATTACCGCCGCAGGATCGGTCAGCGTTGATGGCACGATGGCAACCAACTTTGTTGTCTCGTTCAACTCGGCAGGCACGCAGGGAGCGATAACAGGCAACTTCGCCCGTCTCATTCCAACCACAACCGCGATCATCGACGAGCGGCTTGTCGGAGACGCTACAACTGCCGAAATTCAAGAGCTTCAGCTTCGTCTCGCTCCCGCAGTCTACGAACCGACATGGACTGACCTGGGCACAGCCTTGACCGTCAGCGTTGTGACTCTGATAACCGGTTCGACTCTGCAAAACGAAGTTCAGCGCATATCATTTTCTCGCCCCCCATATCTGGGAGGTTTTCGCGTAACGGTTCCGACCTACAACGTGGACATCGCCAGCACGGTCACGGATGGCGTATTTATTTCGGCAACGAACCACGGCCTGAGGCTCGCGCAACCTGTTGTGCTAACAGGCTTCACCGCTCTCACCGGCTACACGGCAGGGCTTCAATATTTCGTCCGCTCGATCCCACAACCGACCGAGTTTTTGCTAGGCGTAACAGCGGGGGCCGTCGCAATCACGACCGGCACAGGCACGGTGACGACAGGAAGCGTAGCCACAACCGTGCTTCGCCAGACCCAATCGCTTAACTCAAGCGCGACAGCAGCGGACTTGCAAACGGTTTTGCAAAACCTCGACTCCATCGGCGCAGGAAACGTAACAGTCGCAGGGGTTCAGAATAGTTACTTCGACATCAGTTTCGGAGGCGATAAGAGTGCCACCGACTTGCCAACATTGCAAGTGCAAAGCGGATTGAGTGCGGCCCCAGCAAAAACCGCCGCCGTGGATTTTAATACGTTCGGCGTCCGCGATCTGTTGCTAAACTCAACTTCGGTCACGACTGATATCGAGATCGAACTGACTACCGGCGGCGAGCGGAGCACGATAATTCTCCAGCCATGCACACTTACCGAAGAACTCATCAGCCAAGGCGGTCTGAGCTAATGGACAGCCACACTTTTCATACATTCGTCGGGACGTCCGCACCCGCAACGGCTGTGCTGATCTCGTTCTCCGAAGTCGAGGCATGGCTTCGCGTCCTCTCTCTCGTCCTTGGAATTTGCATTGGCGCGGTATCGCTGTATAAAATGTTGAAAGCAAAAAAACCATGAAGACATTACTCGCAAAATTGAAAGAACCCTCAACAATTCGCGGCCTCGCCATCATCGGCGGCGTTGCCGGTTTGAGCATGGAACCAGCAAAATGGGACGCAATCGGCGCGGCGGTCGCCGCTGTTATTGGACTTATCGAAATCTTCCGCAAAGAAAAATGAGCGCGAAAACCATCGCGCTTTGGATGATCGTTCTTTCATTTGCGTTTCTTGGAATGGCGTTTCTGACTTCATGCGCTGGATTCAATAATCCGGCGGTATGCGTTAAAACGGATTACGGCACTTTTTGCTATGAGTTACCAGAAATACCATCGCTCAAAAAATGACATTTGACGACCGCAGCGAGGTTCAGCTTGCCACGCTCCACCCAGCGATGCAAAAGGCCGCACGCGCCTTTCTAGGCGTTGCAAAGGTCATCTGTGCAAAGGTGGGCTGTGACGTTAAGATCATCAGCGGCACGAGATCGTATATGGAACAGGATGCGCTCTATGCGCGGGGCCGCACAACCCCAGGGAAAAAGGTAACGAACGCCGCCGCCGGCCACTCAAATCATAATTTCGGTATCGCTTTTGATATCGGTATTTTTCGCGGCAAAGAATATTGCGGAGAACATCCGCTCTACAATGAGCTAGGCACGCTAGGCAAAAGCCTCGGCCTAGAATGGGGCGGAGACTGGAAATTTGTTGACGAACCGCACTATCAGCTACGTCCAGCATGGGCGAAAGGCATGACCGAGCGCGATATGCTCGCCAATTTACGCAATAGAGTATCTAAAAAAATAGACGTCCTCGCTTGAAAAAAAAGAAACAACCGACGGTTGAATCGGAGCGAACGGAAGCACTCGCAGAAGCGAAGCGGCTTCTGTCGGAGCATTATGACTGCGGTCTCGCCATTGTATCGTGGGAGCAAGCAGGCGAGACGATGCACGGTGAGTTTGTCTTCGGAAACAAATACGCCGTGGAAGGACTCGCAGGCGACTCTTTCAGTATTTTATTCCCAGACTTGGAAGAAGAAGAAGAGGAGGACGAAGAAGCATGAAAATGACATTGGAGTTTGACGAGACCGAGCGATACGAGCACGAGGTGGCCTGTAAGGCGCTTGATATTCTGATCCTGGTTGATGACATAGATCAGGAGCTACGGAGCGCATTAAAGCACGAGAGCGGAGCATTCGCAAAACTCGACGAAGATACGATGGAGGCCGTTCGCGCGTGGATTTGGGAGCAACGTAGCGACCGGAACATTCCAGAACTAAGATGAAGGGATGGAAAAAATGGATGGCTGTTGGGTGCTCTCATGGCGACCAGATCGACCCAGAGGCACGCAAGGCCGTCCTCGTGTTCAAGGAACGATGGCGACCAGACACGACAATTCACCTAGGGGACTTCCTAGACTTGGCGGCCTTCCGCTCTGGAGCTATCTCCGATCCGAACTCAAGCGACCGCGCCGCGAGCATCTCGGACGACCTTTCAAGTGGTATTGATTTTCTGCACGAATTACGTCCGCAACATATTTTATACGGAAACCATGAAGCTAGGCTTTATAAACTCGCCAATTCTCCAAACGCTCTAGCGGCTCACGCCGCTACACTGACGATACAAGCTATTGAGAAGACCGCAAAGGAACTAAAAGCGCGGCTGTATCCATATCACATTCGATCCTTTTACGAGCTAGGCGGAACGAAGTTCCTGCACGGGTATATGTATAACGTGCAGGCCATCCGCGATCATGCGGAGACATACGGCCAATGCGTTCTGGCCCACCTTCACCGAGTCGGATGGGAACGCGCTCGCACGCTAGACGGCGCTTCGGGCTATTGCACCGGAATGCTTGCGCGTTTCGATATGGAATACGCTTCGACACGCCGCGCCACCTTCGCTTGGTCGCAAGGGTTCGCGTATGGCTTTTACAAAGACAACTCAATAAACATCAATTTATGCGAGCGAAAAATAAATCAACCGTGGCTGTTGCCGATTTAGAAAAAGCCTGGGCGGCTTTCTACGATTCAACAAAAGTCGAAAGCGAGAAAGACCTAGCCAAGCAAGGGTGGAAGACAATTCGCACTATTGCCGAGGAGTCGAAATTGACCATCGCAGCTGTTTCTTGCCGAGTTGAAACAGCAGTCGGAAAAGGGATGCTTGAAGCAAAAAAAGCAACGATACAGACCAATCAAGGCGTTCGCGAGGTGAAATTATACCGCCCTACCTAGTTAGATTCCAATATGTAAATTGGTTTTTATCCAAGCGCAGATGCGCTCCAGCATTGGTTGAGCGCATATGTAAAGACTTTTCTCAAAAATTATTTTCGCACTTCGCGAAAATTTTTCTTTTCATCTTTGCGGAGATGAAAGAAGGTTTGCACATCGAACGGGACGAACCCGAACGACAGAACCAAAAACAGAAAAACAAAAATGAAAATCAAAGACCTCGAAATCGGAACAAAGTATCAAACCAAAAACGATTCATCCGTATGGATCAAAACTGGCAAGACAGTCTCCAAACGCTTTGGAACAACTCAACCCTCCATCCGGCACGACAGACGGATTAACTGCACAACGCAAATAGACTTTTATGCTAACCTAGTTATCGACTCGTCTGGAGCAATTATGGGGACTGGAATAGGTGAATGGCGTGCCATCGAAGAAGCGGCTCGCAGTCTTCAAATGGAAACTTGGGATATCGAGGCTCTCATTGAAAAG
>Ga0181346_1000743_pt1 | contig 14383 bp, 16 predicted proteins | sample Su13VDMM15DN_FD_130100 | JGI IMG/M metagenome (GOLD analysis project Ga0181346, IMG submission 130100) | Freshwater viral communities from Lake Michigan, USA - Su13.VD.MM15.D.N | ecosystem: Environmental > Aquatic > Freshwater > Lake | place: USA: Michigan | collected 2013-07-15 | reverse complement strand
TTTCCTTCTTTTTGTGTTGTTGTTCCATCAATTTTCTTCCACTTATTATTCAATCTATAGAAAACCCACCTCAAACCTGAAGTAGTATTATCCTGATAAATCTCTATACGGTCAGCAAACTCTTGGTATGCGTCATCATTGATTGCTATGTTTTTCTTTAAACATGTGAATGTAACCAATACTTGTTCATAAATGTTATTTTTCCGCTTTTCTTTATAAATTTGACTATTTTTCATTTCTAAATATTAATTAGTTTCATCAGGGCCCTGACTTCGTCTTCTCGAGCCAATTCTTGTTGTGTCTCCACCAATTGGTTGGGTTAGTAGACTATCTAGTTCTGGTCTTGCACGCTCTACTCTGTTTTGTAAAGAATCCACTGCGGTTTGTACACTGTCTAAAGTCGCTCCTGTCGCTTGTGTTACCCTGTCTGTGACTTCTTGAGTTTGGTCTCTTAAACCTTCTGCGGCTCTTCCACTTACTACATACTTCCAGGCATCGTATATGTCATCTGCATACAAATTGAATGGGTAAATAATTTTTATCAATGTCATAGTTTCATTGATTTCTTTATCGTTGAGGCCTTTCACACTTAAAAAATCAACTATTTCGTAATCAAAATCTTCTTTGTAAGTGATAAACGCTTCTTCAATGTCTTTACTCCATATTTCAGCCACTACATCCCCTTCGTCGTTTCCAACTGTTTCTCTATTAATACCATACCACAAGGATTTGAAAATTGCATAAATCCCTGGAAGAATAACTTTTGTGTATACTGTGAAATAAAACCATGTCCACCCAATTTTTGACAAAACAGATTTGTTTCTTATAAACGATTTGTATATTTCTTCAAACATTCGTAGTTGCCCCGAAAGCACGAAAGAAGCTGATCTTTTTATAAAATTTCCAATCCATTTTCCCCAATCTATCCTATCAGTCCCTTCAACTCTAGGGAATGTAAACATTTTACCAATATATGACTCTGTTCTAAAGTCGTCCCACCATTTTTTAGCGTTAGGGCTCAAAGCGTCAAATTCTTTAATTTTAGACATAATTATGTTGGCATCAGTCCTGTTGTTCAAACCAATTGCTAAAGCATTTTCCAAGTTTTTGAATACTATATCTTTGGCAAAGTTTTCACCATTTCTCAACGTCTCAATTTCAGCTGCAATCGTTCTATAAATTATTGGGTCGATTTGAGCCCCCATTCCTCCACGTAATCTCAACTCATCCGCAGCGGTTTTCATTAATCCTACAATTTTATTTTCAACACCTCCAGCCCATTTTATATAATCATTTATTTCTTTGTTTACTTCGGCTCTAAATTGACGAAAAGGAAAATTCTGAGCCAAAAGCGCCCTATCTTTTATACTAATTTTACTTCCAGTCACATCTTCAATATCTCTTAATAATCGATTCAGGTCTGGAACTTCTTTTTTTGCTCGAGAATTCGGATCTGGTTTAACTTTTGGTTTATAAGCATCAACCTGTTTTACTATATCATCTTTAATCATTTTCAGAAGAGGAGCTTCGATTTCATCAACTAAGGAGTCAATATAGGTAAGTCTATCATCGATTGATTTTTTTATTTCACTCATCGGTATTCCATCGTCAAGTCTCCTTTGGGATTGAGCAATAATATCCAAAATTTCCGAGTCTATATCGGGACCTAACTCTTTATATACTTTTTCTAATATTTCGTCAGCAAATTTTGGTGAGAGCCTTGCCAAATCAGATAAAATTTCTATTACTTCTACACTGTTAGCTGCTTTAGATAAGTCATCCACCCTGTTTACTAAATCAGAAGTCACTCCAGGTATTTTTTTCAATAGTTCAACAAGTTCTGCCGCCACCCTAACCCACTTGTTCGGCGATTCCATCAATAAAATAATTCTATTAATTTCCTCAGTTAATGTCTTTTTTTTCATTTTTACTTTCAATTTCTTTTGTTTTTATTTGTAAAGCTTTCAAGGTTTCAGAGTCAACGATTCCCGTAAATTTCATATTGTTGTCTTTTTGAAATAACCCAACAGCATCATACGTATTTGGTCCAAAATCATAATCTATTGCTTTGTTCTTTACATCCTCTTCGGATGAATAACCTTTTAATGTGTCTCCATATCCAAGTTTTTCCAACATTTGTTGTATTTTCCCAACCGACGCTCCTTTCTGTCCTTCACGAATCGTATAAGCTTGTTGTGTGTTAGGGTCTATCTGTTTAAAAAGAACCTGTTCAAAAGAAGGAGATTTTATTTTTTCTTCTTGTTGTTTTTTCAAAAATTCAGTAGTTCTTTGGTTTATTTCCCCTAAAACTTTACCTTTCTTTTCATTATCTATTACTACAATTTCATCGGCATGTTGTTCAATTTGACCTGCATTTTGTTCCATAATTTTTGCAGCCTCTTTTTCTACCAATTCCTGATTAGAAAGAAGTTTCAGGAATCTTACTAATTGTTGAAACCCTGAATTGTATCGTAATTGCATTTTTTGTTCATCTGTACCGTACAATGCCAAATAAATTTCATCGTAAGTGTAATAAATACCACCTAATTGTACGACTGGTTTTCCTACAAACCAACTCATCTTTGATAACAATAATACGGTGCCGAGCAAAGCTTTCCCACCTTTTTTTATTACGTTAGTGATAAATTTAGTGGCGAAATTTTTTTGTGTAAGTTTTGCGAGTTTTGTCGCATTTTCTTGAAGTTCTGTCATTAGTTCGGCAGCTTCTTTTACTATTGCCTTTTCCGCCGTGGTTAATGTTCTTTTTTTAGAGAGTTCTTTTGCCTTTTTGATAGTGTCAATAGCATGTTTTTTCCCCTTAGCTAATATTCTTTGTGATCTTGGAAGTATAAGTGAGAGTTCACCAAGTGGAATTAAACAAAAAGATAAAATCAGGCCTCCCATGTATGGGTCATCTTCATATAAATAAAGTCCTCCATCGGCAAGGCACGCTGCCGCTGAAATTCCCAAAAGTACACCGGATGCGGGTGTTGGTATTGACCCCAAAAGGCCTGAAGTAATGTCGACAAAAGTGAGCCAATCATGAGCATCCCAAGTTTTCATCCACTGTATCGTTTTAGGAAGTCGTAAACCTATAGGGTTAAGTAGATTTCCAACATTTATTTGTTCATTTACAGCGTTGACACCCATCAAACTTTGAATTCGTTCAATTTCAGTTTCATAAAGATATTTTCCTTCTTGAGTCACAATTGGATGTTTTAAATAAATATTACACTATGGAATAAAAAATATATGATAGGGAATGTAGTTAGTCACTATTAAACGGTAATATCCGCTCTACAAATGATTAAATTTGAAGAGGATAGTTTCCTTATCAGGTGTTCCTTTAATTTTACCTCCCAAATATTCTCTTAGATTCTGTCTAATCTTTGATTCGACTTTATTTTCAATGGTCTCGGGTTCAGCATTTTGTATGGCACCCTTAACACCATGAATATCCACATTAATAATGAAAGTATCATCAGATTCTTCCACTGAGGAAATTTTGAATTTTATTGTACTTGATGGAACTCCAAATCTCAGGTTTTGAACTGTATTTGATGTAAGGTCGGGAATCAAATTTTTGAATCTATCCTTTTTATATACCATTATTTCGTCATGGGTTGCCCCTCTTTCAACCTTTTCCATTTCATTACGGTTCAATAGATATACATTTGAATCTAAGTTCTTATCGTAATAATATGGGTTAGAAGCATTCATTTGTTTTCCAGTTGAACTAGAATATCTTTCTTGAATTTGATACCAAATGTCGTCTTTGAATATATAAATTGGATACCAACCATAAGATTGAACAACATAAATTTTTCCAGATCGAGTTTGTTTCCAAAATCCTTCAAGGTTTGACCCTTCAAAAGGAAGTTGAGCACCTACGTATTTGTTGGACTCCCAATTTGGGATTTTTCTCCCTTTCATGTCCCGTGGGTCAACATAATTGTCTTTTGTTAGATTGGAGTAATTACCATCTTTTCTATAGTTGTGTAAGTATAATTCCAAAATGAACCTATCTTTATTCTCGGGAATACCAAAAAATGGTAAATAATCTCTAATGACTTTCAGTAATGCTTCCTTGGTTTTATGAACTTTCTTTTGTTCATTTAAGAATCTGAACAGTTTGGTTATGATTCTATTAATTGGTGGGTCACCTGGGTCGGTTTGTTCACTAATATATTCATCTTGATGTATTGCACAATACCTATTGTATTCTTCAATCAAACTCTGTTGAAACCATTTTTTGCATATATTAATAAGTTTATCGAGAGCGTCATAATGTTCATCCATCGTCATATTATCAGGAGTATGGTAAAACAAAAAGTTCTCAGATCCGACGGATATTAAGGCTTGGGCATATTGAAATCCATTTTCAAAATCATTGCAAATATCAAACTCAATTTTCTCTCCTCTTATATAAGATTCCAAAGTTTCTCTATCGATCCTTCTTTTCAATCCCAATAATGGATTGGATTCAGTTAAAAAATTATATTGAGATTCGTTTATGATGTATTTCATAATCATAAATACATTAAAAAACAAAAACCTCCGATATTGGAGGTTTTGATTATACATATCATTTTTCACCTATGGTTATTTCCCATTCTGAATCTTGGTCCTTCGTTTGTATATCAAAAAAACTTTCCAAAGCTTTCTCAACTTCATATTTGTTGTGTAACATTCCGACAAATGAAACTTTGCTTCTATCAAAAACAATTTCAACCACTTTTTTTGTGAAAGAAGGTCTTCTTCCAGTTGGTGACTGTAATTCATCCCTATCATAAAATTTCACATCTTCAACTTCGTCAAATCTGGAGAGAATATACTTTTTTATTGAGTTAAGTATTTTTTCATCTGACGCAATTTCAAGAATCCTTTGAAGTTGGGACTCCGTTAAAACATAATCTCTTTTGATTTTTGATTCTGAAGATTGTGTTGGTATTTTGCGTTTTGGATCGTTCCAACCCAGTGGAGGATACTTTGAACTCAAAAATAATTGATTTTCACTTTCAAGTCCTTTAATGACTTCATCGTTTATATTTTTGAAATCGGTGTGTGCAATTCTTATAAACTTTAAATTATTTTCCTTGGTGAATATGTTTTTTCTCTCATCATTAATAATATCATTTTCAAATTTTTCTTCTCCGCCACGTTTAGGATTCGGTTCGAAATGTTGAATCCCATCATATTCAATTAAAATTTGTTTTCCGTTTTTATCCACAATTCTTATATCAAAATACAAAGAGTATTTTCTACATTCTCGGGATTTAGGGCTTATACAACCTTCTATTGTCCACTCGAAATCGATGTTATCTTCATCATACCCTAATTCCACTAATGTTTTAACTATACTCGCTGGACCCTTATATCTAGTTCGTCGACATTTAGGGCATCCCGTTTTATTAGTTAATAAATTATAGGCGTCCACACCATCTTCAGTTGCAAAAAGTCCATGGGGTTTATTATATTTGTCTAATTTATTACAATAGACATCTTTAACAAAAGCTTTTGGTTGTACGGTTTTTTCTGGAGGTGAGGAAATTAAAGAACTTTGGCTGAAATCATATTCCCTATCTTTTGGAAATTTCTCCTTATATTTCTCAAAATCTACTTTGAGTCCGGATTTTTTGTCTTCAGAACATTTTCGACATCCACTTTCTTTGGTTGGGCTAAGTAAATCAGACATTTTGTAACCATCGGTAGTGCCGTGAACTTGTCCATTTTTATCTGTTTTCGAACAATATAACCCGTCTAAAGCTCTATTGCTATTGTGATCGAGTCTAAAAGTAACATTAGAAAAATCCAAATTTGGATATTTTTCCTTTGGAAATTTTTGATTAAGTCTTTCCTTATATTCTTCATCGGTTACTTCATTAGCTTGAGTTCTTTTCAAGTCCTTTAATAAATCGCCTAATCTTAGTTTTTCACCATCGGGCCCAACTTTTTCGTTGAATCTTTTAATCCAATTGACGATAGCAACCTTATTTGGGTCATCATAAAACTCTTTTTTAAATTCAAAGGTAGAAATATGGTTCTTAATCTTTTCAAGATTCCAATTTGGTTTTGGTTGTTCTAAAATTAATCTCATAACAATAAATATACTTGAAACTATATTAAAAAATTTTTATATGAAATCGAGAGTGTCTTGGTCAAAAAAAGTTGTATTTGACAAGTATAAATATTAACTTTGGTTATTAAACCAAAATCATGAATCCAAAACTGAAACAGATTATCAAGAATAAACTTTCTGAAGATTTCTCTTCGGTGAGCATTATCAATTATAATGGTTCTATTTGGTTCATTGATGCCAAATCCAAATATTGGTACCTTGAAGTTTACAAAAAAACTAAAACACTATGGTGGAGATTAGATTTTTTTGAAGATTTCTTTCTATTGTTCAGTATGGAACAACGTGAGTTTGTGCCAGTAATTATTGAGTGGGTGGAAGAGGTATTGAATGCTAAGGTTGTTTCAACGTTTCGCATTTGTGCCACCAAAAATCTAAAGGTGGAAGAGGTATTGAAAGGTGAGGTTGTTTCAACACGCCGTCAAAAATTGAGACAAGAAACCCAAGTGGAAGAGATATTGAATACTAAGGAATCTTCTTACGATTTTGTTCAAGAAGCATTGGTTCAGGACTTAATAAAAAATATGATTGAGACTACAACCCCTGACTCTAATTCAGATTATTCCCGTGTAGAAGATGCATTAAATTCAAGATAATTTATTGGAATTTGCTTCGACAATTATAAAACCCCTTAGATGAAAAAAGATTTCTGAAATCTAAAAGCAAAAGTTCTGCCAACTTAATCATTAAATTCTGTTGAGCATCTAAACCACAAATCATCCCAAGTCTCATTATTGCAGTATAAACACGACATCTTAAAAGTCGAAGTAGTAACCACGCAGCAATCACAATAAAAACCCCAGTTGGAAGTGCCGCCAAATATGCAACCACCTGTCCCCAAACTGCTCCAGCTGCTCCAAGTTGCTCATTCATTTGTTTGGTCTCAACCTCCTTACCCACTTTACCTTGACGTTTCATTCTTTTTAAATCCTTAATCATTGAATCGACCCCTGATGTGGAAACATTGGGCATAATTGAATCCATCATTTCACTCACCTTATTTTTTGCATCGGTAATTTCTGGTGAATCTGAGCTTGAAGCATCAATATCATCATTTGTTATTCCAAGAGGTTTGATTTCGTCGGCAACACGATTGATAATCTGTTGACCCATATCAGAATCAGGATTGACGCATTTCTCCTCATTTATGGTTCCCTTACAACATCCCATAATGTCTTTTATTCTCGAAACTTCTTGGATTAAGTTTTTCACAATATTATTATTTTTATATAAATACATCTTAGTCTTTTAATATGGAGGTTTAATTTTTTTTTATTATCTTTTTGGTATGGAAAAACCAAAAGTTCATAACGTAACGGAATGTCCCTCATGTAAAATCCCAAAAGGGTGGGGAGAAGAAATCATTATTACAAATAATGAATTATATTGTGGTAAGTTATTATGTTTCAAAGAAGGATTGAAATTCTCAATGCACTATCACATGATAAAAGACGAGACTTGGTATGTGGACGAGGGTCAATTTATTTATAGATGGATTGACACAGAAACTGCAGAGGTTCATGAACAGATTCTCAATGTGGGAGATGTGGTGAGACAAAGACCAGGACAACCACACCAACTCGAGGCAATAACCAAAGGAGTTATATTCGAAGTGTCAACACAACATTTTGATTCGGACTCTTACAGAGTATGGAAAGGAGATACACAATGAAAATATGGTTAAATGGATGCTTTGATATCTTGCATCACGGGCACTTCAAACTAATACAACACGCAGCATCGTTCGGAGGAGAAGTGACAATTGGAATTGATTCTGACAAACGAGTAAAGCAAATGAAAGGAGAAGGAAGACCATTTCATTCCGAAAATGAAAGGGCATTCAACCTCAAACAAATCAAAGGGGTGGACAATGTCATCATTTTTGACTCTGATGAAATGTTAAGAAAACTTTTAGAAAGATATAAACCAGATAAATTTATCATCGGGTCTGATTACCTCGGAAAAGAAATAATCGGGCAAGAATTCGCAAAACAAATTGTAATCTTTGATCGATTAGATAAATTCTCTACAACAGATATACTAAATTATGGTAATAACGATAATAGGTGAGTTGTGTCTTGACGTATTTATCTATGGAAATGTAAAAAGGCTATGCCCTGAAGCTCCAGTACCAGTTTTGACCGATATTTATGAAGAAAAAAACTTCGGAATGGCCGGAAATGTAGCCCAAAACCTACTTTCTTACAACTCATCACTCAAAATTGAGACAATTCATCAAAAAAACTCAATAAAAAAGGTAAGATACCACGATGATAAGACAAATCACATGTTTTTACGTGTTGATGACGGTGAAAATGAGGTCGATACACTCGTTTTAACACCTGAGATGGTACAAACTATCACTGAGTCCGATTTAGTTATTGTAAGTGACTATAATAAGGGGTTTTTGACCGAAAAAACGTTAATTGAGATAGGAAAATCATCAAAATTATCCATTATTGACACAAAAAAACGTCTTTCGAAGGAATTAATCGATGTTTTTACATTTATTAAGTTAAATGAACACGAATATGTCCCAAATAAACGAATTGTGGACCAAAATATGGAAAAATTCATCATTACATTAGGAAAAGACGGGGCAAGATACAATAAAACCGTATATCCATCACCTTCTCCCAAACAAACAATAGATGTTAGTGGTGCAGGTGATACATTTACAGCATTTTTTAGTTTGAAATATTATGAGACAAAAAATATATCAGAGTCCATAACTTTCGCAAATCAAATGGCATCAATCGTTGTATCAAAAAGGGGAGTCGCGACTCCCTAAATCGATTTATAAACTAAAACTTTCTCCGCACCCACAAGTTCTAGTTGCGTTAGGATTACGCCATTCAAATCCTTTTCCGTTTAGTCCATCTTGGTAGTTCAGCTCAGTGCCTGCCAAATACAAAAGTGAAAGTTTGTTGATACAAACTTTAATTGATTCGAGGTCAATAACGGTATCAGTTGGTTCAATCTTATCGTCAAATTTCATTTGGTAAGATAATCCACTACAACCTCCACCTACAACACCAACCCTTAGATTATGTGTACCAGATGTAATTCCCTCATTTTCCATTAGTCCAACAAGTTGTTGGATAGCTCGTTCAGTTACAGATACCATAAAGTATATAATCTTGATTGATAATTTTATATTTCATCTAATTCAACGTGTTCAAAGGATTCAAAAATTGCCTTCATTAATTATAAATATTAAATAAGCTTGGTTGGGAGAGAATTATTTTCAATAGTACGTATCTTTTCGATAATACTATCCGCAATTATTCTGTGAAATTTTTTTGAAGGGTGATAATCGATAGGTGGGTTTTTACCAAAGAATTCATAATCCTTATGGATTGTTAAATTTTCATCAAACTCCATAACATCGTACAAACATTTAAATTCTTTATTTTTATATTTTATATGAATTTTTTTTTGATTCATATAATCATCATTTTCTATTAATTTGTTGTAATGATTAGACCAATTAAAAATTAAAGGTGTTATACCCTTACTCTCATAATAAATGAAAGTTTCTTTTATTTTAATAAAAAGTTGCTCAGATAATTTATGTTGATAATTATCATAATCAATAAAATTATATTTTTCAAAAATTTCATAAACCTTGTTTTCATCATCACTTAATCTAAATTTACTTCCATCGGGTAGGATGTAATGACATCTGTCAGGCATTGATGTTTGAAAAATAATATATTTTACTTCATCATATTTATAATGATTTTTTGACCATTGTGGTTTTAAAGAATAAAAATCAAAAATATGTTTTATAAACTCAATACTATCCTCATCATTTCCCGAATAATCATCTCTTGTTATTTCAAACATTTCCAATTCCTGAGATACTAATCTTGGGAACCTTAAAATATCTTTATATTTTAAATGATGTACTTGTCTATCTCCAAGCATTGAATTAAACGTTGGATCCAATTCATATTGATTATATAAATCTTTACAGTAAAACCATAAACCATGTCCATGTGTAAATGAACATCCAGCAAAAATTATCCCACTCATAAAAAAAGTTTTATATTTTATTTTTAAATATCTCCTGTATATCACATTGAATTTTTATGAATTTATTATCAATAAACTCATGAGAATGATTTTTATATAAAGTAATTAATTCAATTGGGATATATGGGTCATTATTACAAATTTCAATTGATTTTTTTTTGTTAAAAACTGTTATTTCTTTTATCCGATTATAAAGTTCATATAAATCAGCGTGTTTATATTGATTTAGATTTTTAACCATGTCAACGATTCTTTCTTCGGTATCAGTATTTGAATCGTAAGAATAATCAAAAATTTCATCATAGAGTTTAAATCCCAAATTCTTTAGTTGTTGATTATGATACAATGATCCAACAGAAATAAAAGGTTGTCCGATTAAAAAATTTTTATAAGTTTTTTCTGATATGAAAACTTCATGGTTACCCGACATAGTCTCCCCAACAACGTTAAAAAGACAACGATTATTGAGTAAAAAATCTGTGTTAAAATCAAATCTATCATCAACATCATCAATTATGTCAATTTTGTCAAGCATGTCTAACACCATTCTCTTTTCTTCCCAACACTCGAACTCATATGGTTCATACCATTCACTGGATAACTTATTCCATGAAACCGACCCAAAATCAAACAAGTCATTTTTACAGAAACTATCCATAATTAACGAACGTTGACTTCTAGGGTGCCTATTTAAAGAAAAAAATAGTTTTTCAAAATTTGAATTAATGTTTATTTCTTCAATTGGTTTTTTATATACATTAATTAAGAATTGTGCGCTATAATGTAAAAGAAATGTATTCCATGTAAGAATCTTAACATTCCTAATTACATAATCACCACCATTCCCCCACGAATCAAAAAGTTTGGACCCACCAAACAAAAAATAGACCACGATGTCCCTCTCAACTAAAAACGATTCAAAGTCATACAATACTTTTTTATAATATTCGTCATAATCTTTTCCTGAAGGAACATCCACAGGAGTACCAATCGGTTCAAGTGGATGAAAATATAGAAGATCCATAGAATATAAATCCCTTACATGATCGGCAATAAGATTAAACATATCCTCCCTATTAAATGATTGGTTATATGTTTCCTGAAAAGTTATGATTTTAAGATTTCTCATATTTTAATCTTGTTTCTCATTACCAAATTATAGTACATTTTTACAAAAAAAACCTCAATTTGCTCTTTCTGTTACAGTAACCATGATTTAAAAAGTTTCAACACTTACAATTTTATCTCCAACTAAGTTATTTACAATTTTGTTTAAAATTCGTCTCATATCACCATCATCAAAGTTGAATAAATTTTGGGCGTTATCATAAATGTCATCGGAAATCCTTAATAAATAGCCATCCTTTCTTGGTAAATAAATTAGGAATGCCGTTGACTTATCGTTATTGTCGTTGAAAACTTTTGTTGTATAAAGTTTATGACTTTCTAACTCACCTAGTTGAGAAAGAATGAAATTGTAAGCTATGCCATCTAATCTTGATTCATTAATTTTATATTTCATCTAATTCAACATGTTCAAAAGACCCAAAATAAACTCGGTCAGGATTGACACCATAATCCGACAACCAATCGACAACAACTTTTCTTACTTGGTCATATTCAAGTCCAAAGATATTTTTTAACGAATCCCTAATTTGAAAATCAACCACAACGCTTTCCTCATACATATCTAACGAAAACACAATTTCACCATTTTTCAGGAAAAAATCATCATCATAATAATCTATGTTAACCATAGTTAAATTACCATATGATTTTACCAACCATTTCTTTGCAATGTCGAGAAGTCTAGATTCAGTTATTATTACCTTCATTAAAAATAAATATCAAGTATTTTTCAATTCAAAAATAGTTTTGCCTCAAATTCTCTACGCTTTGATAATCCAGAATAATATTTACCAGTTTTAGATCCAGTTGTTGGACCTTGGGATATGTATGCCGCAGCAGCTTCCATATCTCCATCTTCGATTGCATTTTTTATATTTTTTCCGTAATCTCTTGCCGTAAGAAAATATGGACCCGCATTGTAAGCGAAGCTTAATATTGAGGCTTTTTGGAAGTCATTCAATTTTTCCCAATTATTAGACCCTAGTTGGCTGGCGATTATTGGAGCAAATGTATTTTTTAATTGATAGTCTAATGTTTCTTCCGCATCATCTTTTGTCCAAGTGGTTTCAGGTGTTACATCAACCAATTCATCACCAACTAATTTTTTGGATGTTCCATACCCACCTCTGAATGTACCCTCATCATCGGAAGCTGTGTCAGTAAAAGTTTCAAATTTTCTGATGAGTTGCTTTGTCATTTCCAACCAATTACCTGATAGAGAAATATCAACATTACCGACTAGTGGATCTGTCAATTTTTTCAAATCTTCTGAGTCAATGTTTTTTGCTTTGAGAAGTTCAATCATCTTAAGTAACATTTCCTCTGAAGCTTTAGTCATAACTATTTCTTCATCATTAGATGACGATAAACCAGCAACAAACTCACCGACTTCAGAACCCAAATGATTCATTGGGTCAACTGTTCCTCCGTCTTTATAAACCTCGAAGTGTAAATGTGGACCAGTGGAACGACCTTGGCCAACTTCACCCTTTCCACCACCAGTTAATCCAATCACATCACCTTTTTTAACAATGTCACCTTTACTAACATTTATTTGTTTACAATGACAGTATCTGGTTTTGTAACCATCGGCATGTTCAATATAGATTGTTCCACCACAAGCATCATTTTTGATTGCGGCATCAATTACTTCACCATCTAAAGGGGATTTAATTGGTGTACCCGATTTAGCACTTAAGTCCACACCATGGTGTTTTCTTCCCCATCTTAATCCAAATGGTGAACCAACTGATGTGGGCCCTATTGGTGAACTTAATGTGGCTTCATTTAATGATTCTTCATCCCCCAATTTTTCTTTGGTGAATTCTGTAACCGCAGCTGCAGTTTCAGGGCCAAACAAACCATCGACTCCGAATCTTGGAAGATCGTACCCAAGAAGAATCAAACCAATTTGCATCGATTCAACTTCTTTTTGGTAATCCATTCCACCAGATGGTTGTTGAGTAAGTCCACCTTTCTCAGCTGCAGATTCTAATGTATTATAAAACGCATCTACGTCATCTTCAACAAAATCGGCTTTGATTGGGTCATCTTCTTTACTAAATCCAATGTTTTTCAAAAACTTATCGACAAATTCTTGTTCATCAATTCGTTTACCATATATCATGGAATGCATTCTGTTCAATTCTTCGGTCAATGACTTTTTCATATTAATAAATATCCAATTAGATAGAAAAATGGGCTGGGCCTATCTTACAGAAGAAATCTTCTTCTACCCGTTCTACCTCGGCCAATCAATCTCATCCGTTCCCAATCATTTCTATCAAAGACAACAACCACATGTCTACGACGAACAATAACCTTTGTGGCTTTAGGAAACATATCATATTTCTTATTTACCATTTTTTCTGAATCCAACAAATGATTCAAATAACTTTTTTCCATTGTTTGAGCATTAACTCCCAAACTCAATAACATCATTACAATAAAAATAATCTTTTTCATATTCAAAAAATATAATAAAAAAACCCCACCTATTAAATGGTGGGGGTTAATTTTAATTGTGAAATTTTTTTATCTCCTTTGTCTACCCTGTGGGACTATAGACCTATCTTTTGTAGGATACAATCTTGAAAAGTCTTGAACTCCCACCTGTGATGCTTTTGCCAAGATATTTTTTATTTTTGGAAGTAAATCTCCCATATTTTCAGTATTAATATTGAATTCTGAAAATCCATCTGACCTATAGCCTGGTAGTTGGCGTATTAATTTGTCAATTTCAGGATTTTCTGCAGACATATCGGCCATAGTATTCCCAAGTTTATACCTTTCAGGTTTTTGAGAAAACGTGCGGTCAACTCCCGCAGGACGAAAATCAAAGTAAAAATCTGTACCTGGTGCAACAGGTATATGTTTATTGTCATTTGTTAAGCCCTCAGGAACTTTTGCTGTAAATGACAATTCCATTTCATTATTTACAGTAGGTTTTACCACAGATGATAATTCTTTTTTAATTTGATTGAAAACTTTTATATCCTCCAAGCTAGGTGGTGGAGTGTTTGCGAACTTACTCATTATCCTATCTTTGATATTTTGAAGTTTTCCTTGAGATTTTTGTTG
>Ga0181346_1000742_pt1 | contig 14384 bp, 12 predicted proteins | sample Su13VDMM15DN_FD_130100 | JGI IMG/M metagenome (GOLD analysis project Ga0181346, IMG submission 130100) | Freshwater viral communities from Lake Michigan, USA - Su13.VD.MM15.D.N | ecosystem: Environmental > Aquatic > Freshwater > Lake | place: USA: Michigan | collected 2013-07-15 | reverse complement strand
CGCTGCGGGAACTGGCGTTTGCTTTACCACTGCCACGAAGCCTTGTCTGCTCCATCGTCTTGTGATGCGGTGGTTGATGGGCTGGAAGTGGGAGGCGGCATGAGCAAACCATACGAACGACTCATCGTTCTGGATTTTGAGACAGCATGGGGGAGAGGTGTCAAGCTGGGGTTCTCGTGCCAGACGAATGAGGAGTACTTGCGTGACCCACGCTTTAAGGCATGGGGCTTGTGTTGGAAAGACTATGGTGACCCGTTACCTGCTACGTGGATACGAGGCCGTGACATCGAGAAGTGGGCGAAAGATTTTGACTGGAGTAAGACCGCAGTCATCGCTCAGAACGCGCTGTTCGATGTGTCCATACTGGCGTGGATATACGGCTGCCATCCGGCGTTCATCTTCGACACGCTCTCCATGGGTCGGGCGGTGCGCGGTGTCGAGGCTGGCAACAGTCTGAAGAAGATGGCTGAAGACTTCGGTCTTGAGCCAAAAGGGGATGGGTTGGGTCCGTCTGAGAATTATCTGGACGAGTTGCCGTTCCATGTTGAGCAGGAGTTGGCGGACTACTGCCGCCACGATGTGTACCTGTGCGAAGAAATCTTTAAGCGTTTGGTTGACGGCTATCCTGCGTCCGAGTTACGGCTGATCGACATGACACTGAAGATGTATACCCAACCACGCTTGGTGCTCGATGAGCAGATGCTGTTCCAAGCCATTGAAGAAGAAAGGACAACACGTGAAGAATTACTGGCACAACTTAAAGTGGACGATGCACAGCTTGCGAGTAACCCTAAGTTCGCGGATATTCTGGTTAAACTGGAGTGCAGAGTTCCATATAAGAAGAGCAAGACGACAGGTAAGCAGACGCTTGCACTTGCTAAAAATGACGCTCTTTTCCAAGCGTTACTGCATGGTCCCAATGAAAAAGTCCGACTCGTATGCGAGGCACGACTGCGAGTTAAATCTACGACTGAGCGCACACGAGCACAAAGATTCTTAGACATCTCCAGCCGTGGTGCATTGCCTGTACCACTGGCCTACTACGGTGCGAGTACGGGGCGGTGGACGGCGTCCAAGGGGAGCGCGATCAACATGCAGAACTTAAAGCGTGGCAGCTTCCTGCGCAAGGCGATCATGGCTCCTGAAGGATACGCACTGGTGGTGGGTGACTTGTCTCAGATCGAGCCAAGGGTACTGGCATGGCTGTCGGACTACGATGAGATGCTGGGCATCTTCCGCGCAGGGGGAGACCCCTACGCTGCCTTCGGGGCGCAGATGTTTAACATCCCCGGCATGACCAAGGATAGCCATCCGGATTTAAGACAGAGCGCAAAATCCGCTTTGCTGGGTGCAGGCTACGGCCTTGGGTGGGCATCGTTTGCAGCGCAGTTGCTGACCGGCTTTCTGGGTGCACCGCCTGTGCGGTACGACATGGAGTTTGCCAAGAAGCTAGGCGTGACCAAGGAGTTCATCGAGAAGTTCCTGTCGTGGGATGACAACGTCACCAAGCTGGAGGAGATACCCCACACCTGCACCACCAAGGAACTCTTAATACATGCAGCAGCATCCAAGAAGATCATCGACATCTACCGGGCGACAGCGCATCCAGTTGTTTCCTTTTGGGAAATGTGCGGCAACCTTCTTGAGTCAGCACTTTACGGCGGCAAGGAGTTCCGGTATAAATGTCTGGTGTTCCGCAAGGGCGAGATCGAATTGCCCAACGGAATGAAGCTACTGTATCCAGATTTACGCACTGAAAAAGATGAGAAGGGTAGGAGCCAGTATGTATACGGGCCAGACGCTACCAAGTTGTATCCGGGCAAGATCACAAACAACGTAACACAGGGTGTTGCGCGTATCGTCATGACTGATGGAATGCTGCGGGTATCGAAAAGGTACCCTGTGGTTGGAACAGTGCACGATGAACAGATTGATATGGTGCCGGAAGATGAAGCCGCTGAAGCTCTGAAATGGGTTTTGGCGCAGATGACTATGGAGCCGAAGTATTTACCGGGCATCCCGTTGTCGGCAGATGGTGGTACACACAAGCGTTATGGTATGGCTAAAAACTAAAGGAGAAGCACTTGGATAAAACGAGAAAGAAGAAGTTAGAGTTACCGCGCAAAATCAGGGTGGGCAAGAAGATGTACACGATCGACATACTGGAGACGATGCTCAAAGACGGTGACATGGCACGTGTTCATTATGATCGCAACCGTATCGAGGTGGGCAAGAAGAGTGGCGTCACTGGACGGCGCTACTCCAGAAAAGAAATGAACGATTCGTTCTGGCATGAGTTGGTACACGCCATTCTGTACGACATGGATGAGCATCGACTGAACAAGAACGAACGATTCGTAACTGAGTTTGCACACCGACTATCTGAAGCAATTGACTCTGCGAGGTTTGAATGATTACCGAAATTTATTACGACGAAGAAGGTAAAAAAATAAGAATGGAAACGTACCGGGCGGTTGCAATTAAACCGTACCCCAACAGCACGGAAGGCGCGTTCCCTTTACACGCTTCGGACTGCCCACACAAGGGCGAAGTCTCCTGCTTCACGCAAAGCTGGTCATCAGTTTGCGGCGGGTACATGGGGCATGCAGGGCTTGCTGTTATTCGTTGCCAAGAACCATTGAGGGATACCAATGAATAAAGTCGTCTGGTCGCACAGCGCCTTGAAGGATTACGAGGGCTGTGCCAAGCGTTACCAAGAGGTGAGGGTCTTGAAGAACTACCAGTTCAAAGAGACCGAGGCCACCAAGTACGGCACTGAACTGCACAAGGCTGCTGAGGATTATGTGCGTGACGGTACTCCCATCCCGGAACAGTTTGCGTTTGTTCAGTCCACACTGGATGCGCTGATTGCCAAGCCGGGAAGGAAGCTGTGCGAATACCAGATGGCGCTGACCATTGAACTGACCCCATGCGGCTGGAAGGATAAGGAAGTATGGGTCAGGGGTATTGCAGACTTACTGATTATCGATGACGATAACCTAACCGCTTGGATTGTGGACTACAAGACAGGCAACAACAAATACCCAGACCGAGAGCAGTTAAAGCTCATGGCCATGATGGTGTTTGCGCACTTCCCGCACATTCGCAAAGTGAATGCTGCGCTGCTGTTCGTAGTGAAGAACGACATGGTCAAGATGAGTATGACCGTGGACGAAACCGCACCTGCATGGTGGGATTACCGGGAGCGCATCGCTCGCATTGAGCAAGCGCATGACACAGGCGTATGGAACCCAAGACCTTCTCCGTTATGTCCGTGGTGCCCTGTAACCACCTGCCCTAGCCACCCAAGGAGTTAATTATGCTTAATTTTGGATGTGAAGTAGAACACATGAGCGTCAATTTCAACCACCACATCGGTGCCCTGCATGTATCAGAAGGGCAGATGCCTGACATGATGGGTACAGTGCGTTCCTTTCTTGCGATAAACGAAGACATCAGACGCATTGAAACTTACGTAGATGGCGCGCCCGACACGCTGTACTTGTACCTTGAGCAAACCAATAAGTGGCAAGCTTTCCCCCCAACCGTACCCGTCTTCGGAGAAATCAAATGAGTTTACATACGCCAGAAGAATTCAGGATGAAACCGTGTAAGTGCCACGTGTGTTTTAAAGAAGTAACAGAGAAAGAAGTTGCTATTGAGCACAGCGGGCATGGGCAATCAGTAAGATCAGAGGACCCCGGCATAAAAGAAGGTTACGTCACCATATGGCTGCACCCAGAATGTGCCACGATACTAATGCTTCGCTTGGCAAACGATGTAATGCGGGTGAGCACTAAAGCCTACCCACCACGCGTAGTGGACTCTCTTAAAAATTTAGTTAACCAAAGGAAAGATCATGGCGACACGCAACTACAAGTCCGAGTACAACAATTATCACGCTCAACCAGAGCAAATTAAAAACCGTGCCGAGCGAGTCAAAGCTAGGCGCATGATGGAGAAGACAGGCGCTGTTACCAAGGGTGACGGCAAAGATGTAGACCACAAGAAGCCGCTGCGTTCAGGCGGCACAACAACAAAGAGCAACCTCAGAGTTCGCAGCAAGTCAGCAAACAGAGGCGATAATAAATAGGGGAAGTAAATGCAAATTGTCGATAACAAAGCGTTGCTGTTTCGCACTCGCAACCCAGACAAGTATCGTGTAATTCCGAAACACAAAATAGTTAATAGGAGCGACGATGGTACGACGGAAATTGCAGTTTATTGGGGACTTGATGAAGCGCGGGTTCTCAAGAACCTTGGCGTCAAAGATGTTCCTTCGCCTATCACTAGGCGGTATAACTGGCCGGGTAAGTACAAGCCGATGGCGCACCAGATTGAAACGGCAGCGTTTCTCACTATGCACAAGAAAGCGTTTGTGTTTTCGGAGCCGGGAACTGGCAAGACTCTTTCGGCACTATGGGCTGCGGACTACTTGATGCAACGTGGGGATGTGCGGCGCTGTCTCATTCTGTGCCCGCTCTCCATCATGCAGTCAGCATGGCTAGGTGACTTGAACAACAGCATCATCCATCGCTCTGCCATCATCGCGCACCACGCGCAAGCTGGTCGCCGTATCGAGATGGTTCAGCAGGACTACGAGTTCGTGATCGCTAACTACGATGGCTTGAATCTGATTGCTGATGAAATAATTGCGGACGGTAGATTTGATTTAGTTATTGTCGATGAAGCCAACGCATACAAGACCATGACCACCAAACGCTGGAAGGCGTTGAAGTCTATTGTCGGACCCAACACACACCTGTGGATGATGACGGGTACTCCAGCATCGCAGTCCCCTGCGGATGCGTACGGCTTGGCGCGTCTGGTCAACCCTGATGGTGTGCCCAAGTTCTTCACAGGCTGGCGCGATAAGGTCATGAACAAAGTCACGCAGTTCAAGTGGGTGCCAAAAGTCAGCGCAGCGGAGGACGTTCATGATGCCTTGCAGCCCGCCATTCGCTTTACCAAAGAGCAGTGCCTTGACTTGCCACCTGTGCTCACCATGACGCGTGAAGTGGCGCTGACACCGCAGCAAGCCAAGTACTACAACCTGTTGAAAGAACGCATGATGGTGCAAGCCGCAGGTGAGACCATCACTGCTGTGAATGCCGCTGCCGGGGTATCCAAGCTGTTACAAATATCATGCGGTGCAGCATACACAGACGACAAAGAAGTCATTGAGTTCGATGCAGCACCACGGCTCTCAGTGCTGGAAGAAATACTGGAGGAGACCAGCCGCAAGGTCATCATCTTCGCGCTGTTTCGCAGCACCATCGACACCATCCACAAGCACTTGCTCAAGAGAAACATCACTGCCGAGGTCATCCACGGCGACATCACGCCGCCCAAACGCGCAGACATTATTCGTAGGTTCCAGACAGAGAAAGACCCACGAGTGCTTGTCATGCAGCCTCAAGCAACTGCACACGGTATCACCTTGACCGCTGCGGATACGGTGGTGTTCTTCGGTCCGTTGATGTCTGTTGAGCAATACATCCAGTGCATCGCACGGGCTGACCGCAAGGGTCAGGACTCAGACAAAGTTACCGTCATCCACATTCAGGGAAGCCCGATCGAGAAGCGTATGTTCAAGGCGCTGGAGGGCAAGGTCACAGATAACACTCTGCTAACGCAGATGTTCAACGCTGAAATAAAAACGTGAAAGGGGGTTGCAAACGAAATTAGTTTTGGGTAATCTGTCAAACGCTAGACAAAATAATAGGAGAAGCAAATGAATGACGAGATCATTCCGCTGGACAAACTTGCGCGCATTTATCGCAAGATCAAGACGGAGATCGACGCGCTGACGCAAGAGTACGACACCAAGTTGGAAGAACTCAAAGCGCAGCAAGACGAACTTCGTTTCGCAATGAAAGACCAGATGAAGGCGCTTGGCGTCAAGTCGGTCAACACCGCCTTCGGCACTGTGTCATTGGTAAACAAAACCCGTTACAACACTCAGGACTGGGACTCGTTCAAGAAGTTCATCATCGAGCACGATGTCGTTGACCTGTTGGAGAAACGGATTGCGCAAACCAACATGGCGCGGTTCCTTGAAGAAAATCCGGCACTCGTACCACCCGGATTAAACGCATACACGGACTTCGAAGTTCGTGTGACTAAACCTACTAAGTGAGAACTCATATGTCCGATCTAACTGTATTCAATCCCGCACAAGTACCCGACTTCGCACGTAACAACGAACTGTCTGAAACCGCACTGGCGTTAACTGGTGGTGGCACTGGTGGTAGCGTCAAACGTATCTCGATCAAGGGCGGTGTGTTCCGTCTGGTGTCGGGTGGTAAAGAGATTGCCGCTATCGAAGATCGTCACCTTGATGTGATTATCGTCAAGGCTGCCCCCAAGGTCAGCCGTATTTTTTACGCTGGCGCTTACGACAAGGATGCTGCCGCTGCTGCACCTGACTGCTGGTCTAACGATGGTGAGAAGCCTGATGCCGGTGCGAGAAACAAACAAGCACAGACCTGCCTGTCGTGCCCACAGAACCAAGCCGGTTCGGGTCAGGGTAATAGCCGCGCTTGCCGTTATCAGCAGCGTCTGGCTGTGGTGTTGGAGAACAACCCCGGTGGTGATGTCATGCAGTTGACGCTGCCAGCGACATCGGTGTTCGGTAAGGAAGACGGCGACAAGCGCCCACTCCAAGCCTTTGCGCGTCATCTGGCGCTCTCCAACCCACCGATCAACCCAGAGCAGATCGTCACCCGCATGAAGTTCGATACCAAAGCGGAGTCGCCTAAGCTGTTCTTTGCCCCGGTTCGTTGGTTGACCAATGACGAGTACGCCGTGGTCAAGACGCAAGCTGACAGTGCCGATGCAAGTCGCGCTGTTGTGATGACTGTGGCACAGACAGACGGCGTCAAGAACGCTCCTGCCCTGCCGGGTAAAGCGCCTGTGGCTGTGGTCGAAGAAGAGGAAGCCCCAGCACCGAAGGCCAAGACGGCCAAGAAGAAAGCTGAAGTCGTTGAAGACGAGTCCGAGCCAGAAGTTCGCAAGGACGCAGCGAAGCCTTCAGCAGTGCCAGAGAAGAAGTCCAAGCTGGCCGACATCGTGGCTGACTGGGACGACGAGTAAAGCTACGGGGGAAAGCGGATGCTGTGAGTACTGATTGTTAAGTGGGTTGAGTAGGCACACCTGTTCAGGATCAATCAGGCGCCCTGAGCCAAGCAAGGCGACAGACGCAGCGAGTACCCCACCCAATAGCCCAGCCGGAGGTGGCGCTAATAACACCGGCAGCGGGGGCTGGACATCCTTTCGGAAGTAGTCATCAGTTCAGTGACCCCGCATTTCTAACTTACATAAAATCCAATGGCCTACTCTCAAAAAATCATAGATGCCGTTGCAGCAGCGCCTAAGACACCGGGCAATCAGCTAGGACGCTGGGCTATCTATCTGGACTTTCCTGTAACCAAGATCGCATACGTTCTTGGCGTGACTCGACAGACGGTTTACAACTGGATGATCGGTAAGACCGAAGTGTTTGTCGGCTACCAAGATCGTGTCGAATTGCTGCTGAAGATTATGCAGTCATCTAAAACCGCTGATGAAGCATGGAGAAGAATATGCAAAGAATACAACCTCAAAGCCTGAACGATAACGAACTGGTGAATGCCGCACTGTTATTTTTTGAACCAGAAATAGGTATGCCTGTCGCTTTTCAGAAAGAAGTCGTTCGTCGTCTGGCATCTTATATTCGAGACGCCCACATTAATACGACTGACTACAAAACATCTGACCCCAACCAACTCCCGTTGTTCGATTAAAACAATAAAGGATAACTATGAACCCGCTTGATTTCATGGCGGCGGTTCTCCCACCACCGGGTAACGGGTACTACTGCGTGGCGGAACTGACATCGAAGTACAAAGAGCATGTGTACAAGGAGACACTGGAGGAACTTGAGCAGACGATTGAAAGTTGCAAGCTGAATGGATACGACACGTACTTCGCACTGGGGACATTTAAAAACCCAGACGACAGGACAGCGCCCAATGTGGAGATGGTCAAGTGCATCGCTATTGATGTGGACTGTAACCACCCGCTGGACTTGCCGGATGCAAGCGGCGTAATCAAACAGAAGGGCTACCCGTCCCCCAAGATTGGGTTCGAAGCCATCATGGCGTTCATCGATGAGGTCGGACTGTCAGGTCTTGGCCAGCCTTGGTTCGTCCATTCAGGCGGTGGGGTACACGCATACTGGCCTCTGAAAGAAGCTATTCCGAAGTCGGAGTGGAAGCCTGTGGCCGAGCAGTTCAAGCGCCTGTGCTTCTCCAAGAAGCTGGCCATCGATGCAACGGTTACGGGGGACGCTTCTCGTATCCTGCGGGTGCCGGGCACAATCAATAATGGGGTCAAGAGTGGCAAGAAGGTGCGTGGGGTAACCAACGTGCGCTTCATGAACGAGGGCGACTACTTCGACATCGAGGACATCAAGGCACTGGTGGCCAAGCATCTGGCCGGTACCCCCTACGAGTCCAAGCCCACACCCCCGGCCAACGTGGTCGAGCTTCCCGGTCAGCGCCCAACGCTACCCACTGAAACAACCGGCACTGCCGTCAAGCTGTTTGAGAACTCGGTGACCAAGTTCCGCAAGATCGTCGAGCGTACCAAGCAGGGCACAGGCTGTGGTCAACTCGCATACTACATGGAGAATGCCCAGCAGGATGGCATGGAGCCGCTGTGGCGTGGGTTGCTGTCGATCGCGCAGAAGTGCGAGGAGAATGAGAAGGCTGTGGTCTGGCTCTCCCAGATGCACCCGTACGATGAAGACCGTATGCACACCAAGCTGCGGGAGATCAAGGGTCCGTACCCCTGCACCAAGCTCGACAGCGAGAACCCCGGCGTGTGTACACAGTGTGTACACTGGGGCAAGATCACCAACCCGCTGGCACTGGGGCGCGAGTATGCGGTTGAGGTAGACCAAAAAGAAATCGAAGTGCAGGCCGACAACGAGCAGTATGCCCGCAAGGTGCTGCGTCCTGAACCACCCAAGGGGTACGCCTACGGCAAGCAGGGCGGTGTGTTCATCGAGAAGGACGATGAAGACGCCAACGGCAATAAGATCAAGCGGCAGGTCATGCTGATCCCCTACGACTTGTTTCCTGTGGACATCCTGAACGCTAACGGCGAACACACGGTACACATGCTGGCGATCAGAAACGGCAACGCAAGCCCCATCACCATCCCTCAGAAGTGCGTCGTTAGTAAGGACGAGACCATGAAGCAGTTAGCCAGCCAGAACATTCTGGCATCGTTCGGCTCAGGCAATGACAAGAACTTGTACGACTACGTCCGGGCTTGTGTGGAGAAGGTCAGCGTTGAGAAGTCCACCGTGAAGGTGCCCGACAGCTACGGCTGGCAGGAGGATGACACGTTCGTCTTTGCCGGGAAGATTTATACGCCCACAGGCCAGATCGAAGTGCCCATGGACGGGCTGGAGAACATCGTCGCTAACACCAAGCCTACCGGCACCATTGAGAGTTGGCGGGCAGTCATCAACCTGTTCATCCAGAAGAAGATGTGGAAGCACGTGTGCATCATGCTGGCAGGTACTGGCGCTCCGCTTATGCGCTTCACAGGCATTTATGGCATGACGTTCCACTGCGGCTCAACCAATTCAGGTACAGGTAAATCGCTGGCGCTGGAAGCTGCGGCTTCGGTCTGGGGGCACCCGGTTCACTACCGTACGAGTAAAGGTACGTCTCCCGTGGCTATGCAGCAGCGCCTTGGTCTACTGCACAGCATCCCCCTGATAACGGATGAGATCACAGCGAAGAACCGGAAAGACTTTGGGTGGTTCTCCGAGTTCGTACTGGACATGACCAACGGGCGGGGCAAAGAGCGTATGGAGTCCGGCTCCAACAAGGAGCGTATGAACTTGTCCACGTGGATGGACACGGCCATCATGTCTTCCAACACGTACGTGGTGGACTACTTCACAGGCGCTCAATCACACTCGGCTGAAGGCGAACTGAGGCGCTTGCTTGAGTTTGCAATGAACGATGTACTTACATGGGAACCACATGAGATTGAGATCATTAAGTCGCTGGCGAATAATTACGCGGTCGCAGGGCACCTCCTCGTTGACTATATGGTCAAGAATCTGGACAAGATTAAAGAGTTGGTTCCGCAAATAGTGCGGCGCATGTACGGTGAGTACAACGCAACAAACGACGAGCGTTTCTGGATGGCGGGTATCGGCGCTGCTGTTGCTGCTTGCATTCTGCTCTCTGACGAGCACTGCGGTGCGGTCAACATCCCTATCCAGCCAGTGTTAAATGAGTTCGGCGTTGCCGTGCGGTACATGCGTAATGCCATCAACACCGGCACACGCTCTGCTGAAGATGTCCTGAACTCGTTTACTCAGGAGTACTACGGCAACTTCATCATCGTTAAGTTCAATGCGATTGACGGTGTGCTGGCAGAGCTTGGCAACGGTGGGGCGATTGATGCGTCTACAACCCGAACCAAGATCATGGGGCGCATCGAGCATGGCGCAACTGTCGGGTTCACGGACTACTACATTGAGGAGCGATTGTTGAAGGCGTTTTGCTCTACCATGAGCTTCGGCTATGCCGACTTCAAGAAGTATCTGGAGGAGCAGTTCATGGTGTCGTATATGCCCAAGAAAGACATGACCGCCAAAACCAAAGGACCACCGATGCGTGTGTCCGTTATGAAGATAAGCCGCCGATCTGATGAAGAAGACTTTGCAAGTAACGTACCCTTGGTCGCAGCTTGAGCGAGGGCAGGGGTTCTTCGTTCCTTGTCTGGACACGGAGGCCGTCATAAAAGACGGCCTCCGCAAAGCTCTGGCTTACCGCATACTACACGCCAAGGCCAGCGTGGGTGTGAAGAACGGCCTTATTGGGGTCTGGTTTCACCTGTAAAAGACAAGAACTCACGGGCGATTTCGACTTGCTGATCGTCGATGTCTTTCAACATCTCGTCTTTCTCTGCCGTAGTCAAGTCCGCAGCGATCACATTCCGGCGCATAGTGGCCAGTTTGCCAAGCTGTTCTCTAACCCGCCCAGAGAAGTTGGCGCTGACCAGCTTGTTCTCGTACTTATCCAAAAACGCGTCGGCTTCTTTATCCTTACCTTCTTCAAGCAGACGCTTGTAAGTGCCCTGTACCTGCTGAATCTCCAGTATGCGCTCATACGCAGCGTCAAGCGTTCCTCTGCCTTCAACTGGCTGGAACAACCCGCCGATGAACGGCTTCTTGCTGGTCTTCATGGTTGGCTGCTCAACCGCGCTGGCTTCTGTGTTCAGGATAGGATTAGCCAGTGAGGTGATCGCCACACCCAGAGCGCCTGTGTAGCCACGGATCAGGTAGTCGATCTTGATTGGGGTCAAGCCTGCGTCACCTGTGACGCTGCCCAGCATCTTGGCAAATTCTGTTGTGCTGTCACGATAGCGTTCGCCCGGCATCATAGTGTTCAACTCACGCTTGGACTCGATGTCACCACCGAAGAACGACTTGCCCAACACCACTTCAGTCAACGGCTTGATCGCCGCAGGAAGCGCAAATGGATTGGAGAGCGCCACTAGCTTGCCCATGCCCTTGGTTATATCGCTTGCACGTTCGTCTTCTGCTGCCGTGTTGAACACCGCTTCTGGCAACGCCTTGAACAAGTAGCCTAATTCAAACGGGATAGGCACCTTCATTGGCTCATCCGAGAACGGGGTGTACACAAACCAATTGCCCAGACGCTCTTCAGGCTTGGCGCGTTTGTATGCCTCGTCATCTTCCATCGCAGCCGCGTAGGCCAGTGTGCCCGCAGCCAACAGCAAACCACGGGTATAGAGCTTCTGGCGAATCTTCAACTGCTCACTGTAGGGCATCTTTCCTGTGAACGCCCGGTACAGCACATCCAGACCTTGGATCTGAGCGTTAAAGAACGGGATGACTGTGGAGAGCATCTGCATCGAAGGCGATAGACCACGACGACTAAAGTTCATCGACTCCAGTGTGCGCATATACGCCTGCATCTCAGACATACCTTTGGCCAGCGAGTCTTTGTAAATCACAGCACGGGTTGCGGCATCGCCCTGCATGGCCAGCGCATCGGCCTTCATCATCAACTTAGTCCAGCCTGAACGACCAAGGCTCATATCACGCAAAGCTTTAGCCATGTCCTGCTCGTCGCCTGTCATGACGTTACTGGAGATAGCACCCGCCTGCATCAACGTAATCTCTTCTTTGCTGCGTCCGGCCACCATCTTGCTCAGTTCAGTAAACGAATTAAGCACAGGCACACCGTCTGTTCCGGTAGTAAACCAAGCAGTCAGCGGATCACGAATAGCCTGACGCACAGCGTAGGCTGGGTTGCGGGTGACAAACTTTCTCAGCACATCGGCGGGCATACCCATGATCTTGATCGCCATCGGGATGGTGGTCTTAATACCTTCCATGCCCTTGACAATCAACTCTGCTGGAATGCCGTACATGTCTGTGTCGATGACGGCAAAGTTGTCTTCGCCTTTGACCTTGTAGCGAACCGCGCCATCAGGACCTGAACCCTTACCAACCTTGCTTGCGATACCCAGACGGCCCAACAACATCACGTTGTCTTTCATCATCTGGTTACGCAGGCTCATGCGGGTCAACACAAACGCGTTCTGAGCAGAGCTTGTAAAGATCGGGAGAATCTGAGAGTTGTCGCCAACAAGCTCGTGCAACATCGGCTCGTCTTTAACGTTGGCTATCCGAACAGGGCGCTCTCTGTCCACCATCAACTGCAACTCACCGCCCTTCACACGATAGAACGGCACGTAGTCAATCGCTTTCAACTCAGCCGCTTTCTGCTTGGACAAATACCCTGTCTGCGCAGCAAAATCAATCAGGCCGTTGTTGTACTCTTTGTAAATCTTGGCGGCTTCTTCAAACGCAGCGCGGGCTTTGTCGTTGCCCTTCAACTCGTCCATCAGACGGTTGTAGTCCTGCTCAACCGCATCAGGGTTATCAAAGTTCAGCTTCTTCCAGCCCACCTGCTTGGCGCGTTTACCTGCCGTGTAGATGGTGAACATGTGTTCCAACTCGGTGCTGTTCTTAATGCCCGACTTCTCCAACGCCTGAGCTACCTTCACCATGCTGGCGCCCGGTGCGCTCTTGTAGACAAACTCCATGCCGCGCTTGGTTACTTCCTTGACCAAAGACAGTGGGCCGTTTGTCAGCGCCTGTGTAGCAAAAGCGTTAGCTTGCTGACCGAAGCGCAGGTAGTAGCCTGCCTGTTCAGCCTCCAAGTCAGAGATAACGCCAGCATCTAGACCTTTTGCAATAGCCGCATCGAGCGCCGCGTACTGGTCAACAAACTGCACACGGCCCGATAATCCCAGCATGTTGCCACGCAGATTATCAATAACGCCTTTCTGACCACCAACAAAAGAACTACCGTAGCGGCTTGGCTCCGTCTTGGTACGGAACGCCATCATGCCACCTGCTGCACGGTAAGGACCGACAGTGCGATCATTGAAAGCTTTGTTGGCCATCTTGATGGCGTAGAACACATCCGACGTAGACATCCGCGCCATGCCCTTAAAGCCCATCTGGCGCAGTGCCGAGCGCACCATACCAACAAACTCTTTCAACCAACGACCGGCTTTCTCACGGAACCCTTCCGTAATGCGCCTTTGCGCTGTGTAGGCAATGACTTCACGCAGTGCTTGCAGCTTCTGTATTTCTTCCGACTTACCTTGGGATTCAGCAAATCTAGCCGCTTCTAATGCTTTGCGTACCAACGGATCACCGCCCAGCTTTTCGGCCAGCTTGATAACGTCGGTGTCGTTTGCATACTTCTGCAACCGGTCCATGCCGATCACCGTGTCGATGCCGTAGTGGCCAACCATCTCATGGAACAACGTCTCTTCCAGATCAGTAATGCTACTGTGCTGGTCTCCCACCACAACGATAGTGCCGTCATCTGGCAGTACTACACCCCTAAAGGGGTCGCCTTCTTTATACCCATGCTCAACCAACCGCGCCAAGAGCGCAGGGTCCATGCCTTTAAGCGTTGGAACGTAGGTCAGCTTCACGCCTTTGGGTAGCGTAGAAAGCACCTCTACTATCAACTTCTTTGCTTCTGCCGCATCAACCACAGTCTCAGGAGATTCCCCTGTGCGGAACGCAAGACCTGCATCGTCATCATATTCAGACGTAACGCCTTCGGCATAGTCTCGTGCAAGCTTGCGTTTTTGTGCCGCCGTTTGTTTGCGCGTTACCTTTTCTTCTCTGGCTTCTGCGCTACCAGCACGTAACGGTTCAACTTTTTTTGGTTTACCTAAGTCGGTAACATTGGCTTGCCGTGCAAGAGTGCCTGCCGTTTTTGCAATGTCTTTGAGATTCTCAGCAGCACCGACACGCT
>Ga0181346_1000741_pt1 | contig 14390 bp, 20 predicted proteins | sample Su13VDMM15DN_FD_130100 | JGI IMG/M metagenome (GOLD analysis project Ga0181346, IMG submission 130100) | Freshwater viral communities from Lake Michigan, USA - Su13.VD.MM15.D.N | ecosystem: Environmental > Aquatic > Freshwater > Lake | place: USA: Michigan | collected 2013-07-15 | reverse complement strand
GGCAGCGGACCTACCTGAGATCGTGCGGCTTGCTAAGGAAATGCATGCCGAGACGTCTTTTCGCACATTGTCCTTTGACGAAGCCAAATCCGCTGCCGAAATCATGTCTTGCATGACGAACCCGACCAATTTTGTCTGTGTCGCTGAAGACAAGGGGCGGTTGGTCGGCATTGTCGGCGTTTATTTGGCAAGCCCGTACTTTTCCAACGACCGGGTGGTGTACGACCACATGTGGTACGTCTCGAAAGAGGCGCGGGGGAGCCTTGTGGGGTCGCGTCTGCTCAAATTTGTAACCCAATGGTCCGAGGTCCAAGAAGCGAAGGCCATCTTCCTGACGCTGGGGTCAGATACCCACACTGACCGCACCGGAAAGCTGGCAGAACTACACGGATACCACCTTTTGGGTGGTTTTTACCGCAAGGATATCGAAAATGGCTAATCTTGAACTGCTTCCGGACGAGGTCCTGAAGGAATTTTTGGAACTTAACGAAGCCCGCCGCTCTAGGGAAGTGCGCGAAAAGTCCCAAGACAACTTTATGCCGTTTGTGCACCACGTGTACGAAAACTTCATCGTCGGCAAACACCACAAGATCATTGCCGAAAAACTAGAGCAGGTGGCCCGTGGCGAGATCAAGCGCCTGATCATCAACATGCCTCCGCGACATTCGAAGTCGGAATTCGCCTCTTATCTAATGCCCGCGTGGTTCTTGGGTCGGAATCCGAAGTTGAAAATCATTCAGGCGACCCACAATACCGAACTGGCGGTCAGGTTTGGTCGAAAAGTCCGCGACTTGATTGATTCTGAGACGTACAAAGAGATTTTTCCCAAGACGATCCTAAAGGAAGACTCCAAATCGGCTGGTCGGTGGTCCACGGACAAGGGTGGGGAGTACTTTGCGGCTGGTGTGGGCGCTGCCGTGACGGGTCGTGGTGCTGATTTGTTCATCATCGACGATCCGCACTCCGAACAAGACGCACTTTCAGAGACTGCGTTCGATAACGCCTACGAATGGTACACTTCAGGCCCCCGCCAGCGTCTCCAACCGGGCGCTTCCATCATCGTGGTCATGACAAGATGGGGTAAAAAGGACCTAACAGGGCGTCTGATCGCTGCCCAGAGCAACGATGTGCTTGCCGACCAGTGGGAAGTGGTCGAATTCCCGGCAATCCTGCCGTCTGGCAACGCTTTGTGGCCCGAATTCTGGAAAAAGGACGAACTTTTGCGGGTCAAGGCGGCTTTGCCCCTCGCAAAGTGGTCCGCGCAGTGGCAACAGCAGCCCACATCGTCGGAATCGGCCATCATCAAGCGGGAATGGTGGAAAAACTGGGACAAAGAGAAGGTCCCCAACCTCATTTACATCCTTCAGGCCTACGATACGGCATTTTCGAAGAAAGAGACCGCCGACTACTCTGCCATCACGACTTGGGGCGTCTTTACCCCTGTGGAAGGCGAGTCTGACGGCATAATTTTGCTTGATGCCAAGCGAGGGCGGTGGTCCTTCCCTGAATTGAAGGAAGTTGCGTGGGAAGAGCACGAATACTGGGAACCAGACATGGTTTTGATCGAGGCCAAGGCCTCTGGACAGCCGCTGGCGGACGAGTTTAGGGCCCGGGGCATACCTGCGCTGACGTTTAGCCCCGGTCGGCGGGGCAAGGGCGGGTTCGACAAAAACACCCGTATGCACCTTGTTGCGCCGTTGTTCGAGGCGGGGCGCGTATGGGCTCCAATAGAGAAGACATTTGCTGAAGATGTGATAGAAGAGGTTAGTGCATTCCCATCTGGCGACCATGATGACTTTTGTGATAGCATGACACTAGCCTTAGCACGTTTTCGGCAAGGAGGGTTTGTTACCCTTCATGGGGAAGACGACATGTCTGATACCGGATACCGCAAGAAACGGGAGTATTACTGATGGCAATCGTTGATCGAGCTTTCCAAGTGGATGATCCGCTTGCTCCCAGCGTAGACGTTTCTGTGGATGCCCCAGAGGATTTTGCTGGCGGGGCAGAGATTATCCCAGATGGGATGGGCGGCGTAACCGTTCAGGCGTTGCTTGAAAATGCCTTGGAAACCATCGATCAGATAACTCCGTTTCTGGAGCATGGCGCAAACCTTGCCGAATACCTCGACGACAGCATCCTGAAGGAACTGGCGTCAGAAGTGACCCAAAACTACGAGGATGACCTCCAATCCCGCCAAGAGTGGGAAGAGTCCTATGCCAAGGGCCTAGACCTGCTGGGCATCAAGTATGAAGAGCGCACAGAGCCCTTTGAAGGGGCCTCTGGCGTCACCCATCCGATGATCATGGAATCGGTTACCCAGTTCCAAGCACAGGCCTACAAGGAGCTTCTGCCGTCCTCTGGGCCCGTTAAAACGCAGATCTTGGGCCTGAAGTCCCCTGAAGCGGAAGCACAGGCTGGGCGCGTCAAGGACTTCATGAACTACCGCATTACCGAGGTCATGTCGGAATATGACCCGGGCATGGACCAGATGCTGTTCTATCTGCCTTTGTCCGGCTCGACCTTCAAGAAGGTGTACTTCGACCCGGTACGTGGTCGTGAAGCGTCCGACTTCATCCCTGCGCAGGATTTGGTGATCCCGTACTCGGCTGTCGATCTCGACACCGCGCCCCGCGTTACGCACGTTTTGAAGATGCAGGACAACGATGTCCGCAAGATGCAGCTTTCAGGGGCCTACCGCGACGTTGACCTAGGTTCACCCGAAAGCACGGGAACCCCAGATCAGGTCAAAGAAAAGGTCGATGACATCGATGGTCGCTCAAAAAGCTTCAGCGATGACACGCGGACACTGCTGGAATGCCACGCGGAACTGGACATCGAAGGCTTTGAGGACGCTGGGGAAGACGGGGAACCAACAGGTCTAAAGCTGCCCTACATCGTCACGCTGGACAAGGATTCGAACACAATCCTGTCAATCCAACGAAATTTTGATCCAAACGACCCGCTCAAGCGTAAGCGCCAATATTTCGTGCATTACAAGTTCATGCCCGGGCTTGGCTTCTACGGCTTTGGCCTTATCCACATGATTGGTGGCCTTGGTCGGTCGGCAACATCCATCCTGCGCCAGTTGATCGATGCTGGTACGCTTGCCAACCTGCCCGCTGGCTTCAAGGCCAAGGGGGTCCGTGTCCGCGACAACGACTCGCCCCTGCAGCCGGGGGAATGGCGTGACATCGACGCACCGGGCATGGATCTGCGCAATGCGCTGGTTCCGCTGCCGTACAAGGAGCCGTCTGCCGCCTTGGCACAGCTTATGGGTGCGCTGATCGACGATGGTCGCCGCTTCCTGTCACTGGCTGACTCCCAGATGGCGAACATGCAGGGTGAAGCCCCTGTAGGCACGACTGTGGCGCTCTTGGAGCGCGGCATGAAGGTCATGTCGGCCATCCATAAGCGTCTGCATTACGCCCAGAAGACCGAATTCCGGCTTTTGGCACGGGTGATCAAGGAAAACCTGCCCGCCGTATACCCATATGCGATTGCAGGGGCCCCCGCAGAAATGATGCTGTCCGACTTTGATGACCGCGTGGACATCATCCCGGTTTCAGATCCAAACATCTTCTCGATGTCGCAGCGCGTGACGCTGGCCCAAAGCGAACTGCAGATGGCCCAAAGTGCCCCGGAGATCCACAATCTTCGCGAAGCTTACCGCCGCATGTATCAGGCGCTGGAAGTCCAGAATATCGAGGAAATTCTGCCGCCACCGCCTCAGCCGCAGCCTACGGACGCGGCACTCGAGGGCGGCGCTCTGTTGATGGGCCAAGGCGCACAGGCATTCCCAGATCAGGATCACGACTCCCATATTCAGGCCCATATTGCGATTGCAAAGATGGGTCTGGTTGCAGTGAACCCGATGATCGTGGCTGGCCTCGCTGCCCATGTGCTTCAGCATATCTCCTTCAAGTCCCAGCAGATGGCACAGGAGCAACTGCAGCAGGAAGCCATGCAAGCTTACCAGCAGCAAGGTGCGGAGTTGGGCGGTCAGATTGGTATGGCGGCTCAGTCCGGCCAGATGCCCATGGACATGGCTATGGGCCAAATGATGCAGATCCCGACTATGATCCAGCCTCAGATGCCCACCCCTGAGCAGATTCAAACCCGTGTGTCCCAGATCCAAGCGCAGTTGATCGCTGAAATCCTTCCGATGCTGTCTGCGCCACCCCCTGATCAAGGGGGTGACCCGCTGGTTGCCATCCGCATACAGGAACTGGCTATCAAGAGCCAAGAGGTCCAAAATCGGACCAAGAACGATCAGGAAAAGCTGGCGCTGGATCAGAAAAAGCTTCAGCAACAGGCCGTATCTGATGCTTCCCGTATCGAACTTCAAGAACAGGTCTCCAATGACCGGGTTCAAGTTTCCCGTGAGCGCATTGCTGCGAGCATAATGAAAGACCAAAACAAAGGGAACAGATGATGCATGTTGTTGTCTTTGCAAAAGCTTTGTATAAGCAACTGGATGAGCGTCGGAATATACTGTCCGAACAACTCGTCCTCGGTGCCGCTTCTAGCTATGAACAGTATCGGCAAATTGTAGGCGAGATTCAGGGCCTCGACTACTCTCGAGAAACGCTTAGGGCCCTGCTAGAAAAGACGGACGACGATGTCGAAGACACTTTACGTTCCTGATCACGTTGCGCAGAGGATTGCAAAACAGAAGGCCGAAGCAACTGCTTCCCCTTCATCTGTTCCTTCCCCCTATGTGGAAGAGTCCTCTCGGGTTCTAGACCCCTCGCTTCTAGACAAGCCACTACTTGACCGCCTACCCCAGCCTACGGGCTGGAGAGTGTTGGTTATGCCCTATAAAGGCAAAACCAAGACAGACGGAGGCCTAATCCTTCCGGATCAGGTTCGCGAACGCGAAGCCCTTGCCACCGTTGTTGCGTATGTCCTCAAGATTGGCCCTGCGGCCTATCAAGACTCAAACAAGTTTGGGGACAGCCCAGAACCGTGGTGCAAGGAAGGTCAATGGGTATGCATTGGCCGTTATGCGGGGTCTCGTTTTAAAATTGATGGCGGTGAAGTCCGCATCATCAATGATGACGAGGTAATCGCGACAATTCTTGAACCCGATGACATCCAACACATCTAAGGAGGCACTCATGTCTGATGACAATGATGATATCGACGTTGAAGTCGAAGAGGGCTCTCAGGTAGAGGTCCTTGCAGACGATTCCGATGACGAACTTGCGGATTATGGCAGAAAGGCCAAAACCCGGATCAACCAGCTTACGGAAAGGTATCGCCGCGAACAGCGCGTGGGTGAGGAAAGCAAGCGTCTTTCTGAGCGCCTTTACCAAGAGAATCAGGCCCTAAAGCAACGCATTAAAGGGTTGGATTCTGGCTACTTGGGCGAATACGGCACACGTCTTGAGGCACAGGCCGCTGCGGCCAAGGACGCCTTTAAGAAGGCCTATGAGTCTGGCGATGCTGAAGCCTTGGTGTCTGCACAAGAACAGATGGGCAAGATTTCCATAGACCAAGAGCGGTATCGGCTTGCAAAACAGCGGACAGAACGCACGGAACGTGATGAACGCGCTGGGCAGGAAATGCCCGTCCAACAACAGCAGTACCAACAGGCCGCACAGCCGCAAGTTGACGGCAAGGCAAAGACTTGGGCGGAGAAGAACGAGTGGTTTGGCACGGACAAGATGCTGACCGCAGGTGCTCTAGCAATCCACAGTACACTTGTGGAAGACGAGGGGTTTGACCCAACGTCAGAAGAGTACTATAGTGAGATTGATCGTCGTGTTCGTCGGGAGTTCCCGAACAGGTTCAAGACGTCACAATCGGCTGCACCAGCGAGAGTCGCCTCTGTCGCTGCGTCTGCATCTAAGGCCGCTACACAGGGGCGCAGGTCAGTGAAGCTCACAGCTTCGCAGGTTGCGATGGCGAAACGGTTAAACGTTCCGCTGGAAGAATATGCCAAGTATGTGAAGGATTGAGATCATGACCGACAGAACACCACGCGAAAGCGCAACCCGCGACACAACATCGCGCCGTAAGCCTTGGGCCCCGCCCAGCACCCTTGATGCCCCGCCGCCTCCTGAAGGATACAAACATCGGTGGGTACGCGCCTCTATCAGAGGCGAAGAGGATAAGGGTAACGTGTTTAACCGCATTCGTCAGGGCTATGAGCCCGTCCGTGCGGAAGAGCATCCGGGATACCAAGCCCCAACTATCGAGGACGGCAAGCATGCCGGGGTCATCGGAAACGGTGGTCTTATCCTCACCCGAGTACCTGTCGAAACAGTCCACGAAAGAACCGCGTATTACGGGGGCCGGACCCGCGAACAAATGGAAGCTGTCGATCAGGACCTGATGAAAGAGCAACATCCGTCGATGCCGATCAATCAACAACGGCAAAGTCGGGTATCATTTGGCGGACGTAAAAAGTCCGACTAATTAGGAGCAACGTCTATGGCTAACGCGACTGGTTCGTTCGGGCTTCGCCCGATCAACCTTGCTGGTGGTGCACCCAACAGCCAAGGTACTAACGCGTATTTCATCGGCTCGACCGCTTCGGCTATTTATCAAGGTTCCCCTGTCATTGCAGTCAATGCTGGTCAAATTGCCATCACTGGTTCTGCTTCGGGCGACACCTATAAACACGTCGGTGCGTTTCAAGGCTGTGAATACGTCTCTTCTACGACCGGAAAGAAGGTCTTCGGAAACTTCTGGCCCGGTTCGGGTTATGCAAACACAAACTTCGACATCGTCGGATATGTGTATGACAACCCACTGCAGCGTTTTGTGATTGCGACCGATGCGTCGTTCACTGACCGCGCAACGGCAAAGGCTGCGATTTTTGAGAACACCCAGTTTGATTCCGGTACGTCAGGTTCAGCGGTAACCGGAAGCTCATCGGCTTCTCTCGATGTTGCAACTTTGGACGCTTCGGATGCCTCTTTGCCTTTGAAGATCTTGGGTATCTACGAAAACCCGATTAATCAGGACTTTGCGGCTGCTGGTGTCCAAATGATCGTCATGTTCAACAACCATGCTCTTCTGGAAGCTAATTCCGAAGGCACGGTGGCATAAGGGGTCTGATCAATGGCTATTTCGCGCGCCCAGTTGTCGAAAGAGCTTGAGCCCGGTCTCAATGCTTTGTTTGGCATGGAGTATGCTCGGTATGAAAACCAGCATGCTGAAATCTACACCACCGAGTCTTCGGATCGTGCATTCGAAGAGGAAGTCATGCTGTCCGGTTTTGGATCAGCACCGACCAAATCGGAAGGTTCGGGCATCTCGTATGACGATGCTCAGGAAGCCTACACCGCTCGGTATAACCACGAAACCATCGCACTGGCCTTCTCGATCACCGAGGAAGCTGTCGAGGACAATCTGTACGACCGCCTTGGCAGTCGCTACACGAAGGCCCTTGCACGTTCGATGGCCCACACTAAGCAGGTAAAAGCCGCTGCAATCCTGAACAACGCCTTCACGGCGGGACCTTCGGCTGGCGGCGACGGCGTGGCTCTCTGCGCCACCAACCACCCGCTGGTTAACGGTTCGACCTTTGCGAACCGCCCCACCACTGATGCTGACCTGAACGAAACCTCGCTCGAGGACGCTTTGATCACCATCGCTGGTTTCGTGGACGAACGCGGCCTGAAGACCGCTTTGCGTGGCCTGAAGTTGGTGCTGCCGCGCCAACTGCAGTTCGTTGCAGAGCGTCTGATGGTTTCCAACCTCCGCGTTGGCACTTCGGACAACGACGTGAACGCCATCCGTTCGATGGGCATGTTGCCGGAAGGCTACACTGTCAACGACTTCCTGACAGACCCCGATGCATTCTTCATCAAGACGGATGCTCCGCGTGGTTTCGTGCACTTCGAGCGCACCCCGCTCTCGACGGGCATGGAAGCAGACTTCGACACGGGCAACATGCGCTACAAGGCACGCGAGCGTTACTCGTTCGGTTTCTCGGACCCTCGGGCCGTGTACGGAACGATTGGGGCTTAATCAGTCGAAAGGCTGGTGCTTTGAAGGGCGAGGGTAAAACCTCGCCCTTTTCTTTTGGGGCAGTCCCGTGTAGTATGGCCCAAAGGGCTTTATGGCTGCGTAGACAGGATGCCCTTCCTGACGTTGCACAGACTACGCGGCAAAACCTTGTGCAAGGGGTAAGACTATGGCTAACACAACTTTCTCCGGTCCCGTCCGTTCGCAAAACGGTTTCCAGACCGTTTCGGTTAACTCCACCACTGGTGCTGAAACCATCACAGGCTCGTTTGGCTTTGGCATCGCAAACCCCGCTGGTGTCGGCATCACTGCAGGTACGGGCACGGTTTACGAAACCTCCGTCGCCCGCAACAACGGCATCGTGACCACCTCGATCATGCTTGACCTGACTGGCCTGCAGTCTGGCGGCACCGCGGGCGACATCATTGGCACTAACGGTGCGGGCGTGGCTTACATTGCTCGGATCACGACTGCCAATAACGGCACAGTCTTCGGCGTTCGCATGACCTGCTACGAGCTCCCAGCGGGTGGCGACACCGACATCGACCTGTACTCGGCCACCGAAGGTACGGGCGTGGAAGACGTCGCGATCTCGACCCTGACCGAAACGCAGGTCATCAACTCTGGCACTCTGGCTTTGGGGTCGGCTGTCTTTGGCACCGACATCGCTGCCAATCAGTACCTCTACCTCGTTGGTCAGGGCACGGCGAATGCGGCCTACACCGCAGGTCGTCTGCTGATCGAAATCTTCGGCTACGACGCCTAATAGGGGTAGTTTTAAATGTCCGGTTCTGACGTAAAATCAAAACGGGTCACGGCAACGGGGGCGTTCACTGTTGGACGCTCTCGTCTTCGTATGCTCGTCGTTACGACAACTGCTACGGCAGGGCGCTTGACCATGACTGACGGCAACGGGGGCGCAACCCTCTTGGACGTCGATCTCGTTCCGAGCGTTACGCACAACTTTTACATCCCCGATGAGGGGATCGTGTTTACGTCGGACCTATATATCTCGACGTTGACAAACATTACCTCGGTCACAGCCTTCTACTCATAAGGGTGGACGCCAATGGCAAAGTCTCCGGCATGGCAGAGGAAAGAGGGCAAAGATCCAAAGGGCGGGTTGAACGCCAAGGGCAGAGCTTCGGCAAAGGCCCAAGGCATGAACTTGAAGCCCCCGGCTCCGAACCCAAAGACCGAGAAAGATGCCAAACGGCGCAAAAGCTTCTGCGCACGTATGGGTGGAATGCCGGGGCCAATGAAGGACGAAAAGGGCCGTCCGACCCGGAAGGCCTTGTCTCTTAAGGCGTGGAATTGCTGATATGGCCGCTAGTTCCTCCACAAGAAAGCCCAAGCCCACGGCTAACCCCAAGGGCTTGGAGTATCTTCAGCAAGCGTACTTTGCTGGTCCAAGGGCAAAGACAGCGGCAGATGCCCCTGCTGATCGCATATTCATGGACCCTTCTGGGATGCCCCGCTTTGAGCAGCCTGATAACGAAGCAACTTTTGGGCCGAAGAACATAACGGACTATTACGCAAAGTTGCGTAGGCCCGGACCTCGCATGGATGGGGACCCAGCATCAACCTTACGCGCTACTGTGGTTCCTTTGAGCGAGGTCATGAACCACGACCTGTTGTACAAAGACTATCCAGAGCTAAAAGACATGCCTGTGTTGCTTTATCCCTCCAGCAAAAACAGTTATGTGAACTCGGTCGCTGGGTACGCACCGCAAGAACAAATTATCGACTATTTTAGCGATGACTACAGCAACATAAGTCCTTTTGAGGGCGCTTTTTACCCAGACCCTATGAACGACAATAAGGTTGAGACTTATGGTCCCGAAGAAGATGTCATGGCTAGGAGACTCCTAGACAGCCCTGTTGGGGCAATGTTCCTGACCCCAGACTCAAAAAGTCTGGATAAGCCGTACAGAGATTTTGGTTCCATACCAAACGACTACTCTAATGATTTCCAAGAATCCATGTTGGGCGCAACTCTTCACGAAACCCACCACGGGATCAATTCGCTTGAGGGAACAGACAAGTACGGCGCGTACCCAACAGACTTTAGGGACACCCCCGAGCTACAGCGATATCTTGCTAGGCCCACCGAGATGGAAGCCTTCCTTGCGCAGTCGCGCATGAGGATGCCAGAATCGGAGCGCTTTAGCGATGTGCCCGCGATGGCAAAGCTGTTCGAGAACAATGCGGCATGGAGAGATGAGGGCATTGCTGGGCAGTACATAGAGGATATTCTGGCCGAATCCGGCATCTACCCAGATGATCCAAACTATCGAAGCGAATACGCTGCGTTAATGAAGGATCTTATGAACAACGCAATAGTTGAAGAAAGCATGGTCCCATGAACCGTGGTAGTATGTCCAAACAGATCACCGAACCCGGAGGGAAAAAGATGGCAAAGCCAAAGTCCCGCGTCAACGAGGCTGGAAACTACACCAAGCCCTCTATGCGAAAGTCGCTCTTTGAGAGTATTAAGGGTGGCGGCAAGGGGGGTTCTCCGGGCCAATGGAGTGCGCGGAAGGCACAGATGCTGGCGCAGCAATACAAGGCTAAAGGCGGAGGTTACAAAGATTGAAAGCTCCGCAGAAAAGCCTAAAGAAGTGGGGGGACGAGGAGTGGGGAACCAAGAGTGGTAAGAACTCTACCCAAGGCTCAAAAGCCACTGGGGAAAGATACCTGCCCAAGAAAGCACGTGCGTCTTTGACAGCTTCAGAGTATGCTGCGACTACGAAGGCAAAGCGGGAAGGCACAAAGTCTGGAAAACAGTTTGTTGCACAACCGAAGAAGATCGCCGTGAAGACGGCACAGTTCAGGAAGTAGACATGGCGTTCTTGCAGTCAAATATACCGCACTTCAAGTGCTGGGTGAGACGAGAGTACACCCACAACCATGACAAGTATCATGGTGAGTTTATCCATGCTATGGCGATTGCGGTCACAACCCTTCCTAAGCGCTCCTTGTCATTCCAGATCCTGTTCACGGGCGCGGAAACATACGACACAGACGAGCCAAATGTGCATGGTGGCGCGATGTGGGCAAGGATGCCCATCACCGCCCTTGTCGGTGACACGCCGCTTGAAGAGTGGCCTGAGCCCATGCCTGTGTGGGCAGCGCAGCCGTGGGACTGTGCGTCTACCACACACAGCGTCTATGTGCTGGAGCGTTGTTCTCCATCGCCGTGGATGGCTAAGATTGACGGGAAGATGTATCCCGCAAAGTACTACTTCACCGTTGATTATACGGACTCAGAAGTAGCTGACGATCCTGCACAGCACAAACAGGCCCACGTGCTTGAGTTGTTGGACGCAGGAAAGTGGACGGGCAACATCGTTGCACTTCCGAATAACCGCGTTCGGGTGTCTCACCCTGCGTGGTTTGAAATGGGAGAAGGCGCTCCCGACTTCCGACCGTCTCAGCATATCCACTACAGCAAGTCAGATCTGGATTACACGCTAGACGTAAACCAAGTTTTTAACAATCTCTATGCGGAGTCAGATCATGATGAATAAGATGAAGACCAAAGGCTACAAGGCTGGCGGAAAAATTAAGATGGTTATGAAGGGCGGGAAAAAAGTTCCTGATTTTGCCGCTGATGGCGTTGGCAAAATGGCTCATGGTGGCACAGTGAAGAAGGCTATGGGCGGTCCTGTGTCCAAGGGCATGAAGAAGGGCGGCAAAGTGTCGGCTGACATGGTCAGCCCGCGCAAGGCCGAGGCCATGGGGCTTACCATGAAGGTTGGCGGCACAAAGCGCAGCAATGAGGGCCGTCGGTGACAACATCAGGTTCACGCGACTTCAACCTCGACGTCGCAGAAATGATCGAGGAGGCGTATGAGCGGTGCGGGCTTGAAGTCCGCACGGGCTATGACGCACGTACTGCTCGTCGGTCATTGAACTTGATGTTTGCTGATTGGGCCAACCGTGGCTTGAATCTGTGGACTGTGACCGAAGCAACCTTCACGGTTACGGCGGGGGATCCAAGTTATCCACTGGCTGAGGACGTCATCGACATCCTTGATGTCGTTGTGCGTCGCAGCAATACGGACTTCCAGATCGACCGCATCAGCCGAACGGAATACTTCACCCTGCCCAACAAGACCACGCAGGGCCGTCCCAGCCAGTTCTTCTTCGACCGGACGATCACCCCGACAATGTACCTGTGGGCCAGCCCGCAGAACTCCACGGACCAGATCCGCTATTACTACGTCCGCCGGATGCAGGATGCAGATACGTTGACCAACACGACCGACATCCCGTTCCGTTTCTTGCCTTGCATGGTGGCTGGACTTTCCTACTACCTAGCCATGAAGCGGGCTCCTGATCGCATGGCAATACTGAAGGCTGTTTACGACGAAGAATTCCAGCGGGCAGCGGACGAGGATAGAGACCGTGTATCCCTCAAGCTGCAGCCCGGAAGACCTTATTTGAGGGCCTGACGTATGTACGCAACGGGTAAAAAGGCTTGGGGCATTTCTGACCGTTCTGGCAAGCGCTACCGCTTGCGGGAAATGAAGAAGGAATGGACCGGGGCGCTTGTCGGTCCTGACGAATACGATCCCAAGCATCCCCAGCTATTCCCGCCCAAGGCATCCCCTGATCCAGAAGCCTTGAAGAACCCCCGTCCAGATCCGGAAGAGGGTCACGTTTACGTCTCCGTTGGAAACAACGTCTTTCCCCCTGTTGCTGTGCTCAATCCGTTGATGGGCAGCGTTGGCTTTGTTACCGTGGTGATATCATGAGCTTTACTTACGCAGAGTTAAAACAGGCCATTCAGGACTATACGGAAAACACGGAGACAACCTTCGTGAACAATCTTCCGCTCTTCATCCGTTTGTCGGAGGAGAGGATCTTGAAGAACGTGCAATTGACGTTGTTCCGTAAGAACGCAACGGCAAATGCCATAGTTTCAGACCAGTATCTAAACAGCCCTTCGGACTTCCTAGCCCCCTTTTCGTTGTCCTACACGGGGGCAAACGGGGACAAGGAGTTTGCGGAATTCAAGGACGTGACCTTCCTGCAGGAGTACACGCCAGACCCTACGACTCTAGGTGGTCCGAAGTACTACGCCCAGTTTGACAACGAAAACTTTGTCCTGAGCCCAACACCCAACTACGCCTACGTAATGGAACTGCATTACTTTTACCGCCCTGCAAGCTTGACGGCTGGCAGCGGAAGCGGAACAACATGGCTAAGTATCAACGCCGAACTAACCCTGTTGTACGGCTCACTGATCGAGGCCTACGTGTTTATGAAGGGCGACCCTGATTTGATGGCTAAGTACGACCAGCGTTTCCAAGAGTCCCTAATGGGCCTGAAGTTGCTGGGCGAAGCGCGTCAGGTGACGGATGAATACCGCACTGGCATGATCCTAAGGGCCAAACAGTAGGTGCAAGGACTGCTCTAAAAAAGCAGTTACAAAAGGCCGTGTTACGAGGTACAATGCCCTCGTTGAATCTGGGCAACAGAAATAGGAGGCCCCCTTGGCTATTACTCAAGCAATGTGCACTTCCTTTAAGGTGGAACTCCTTCAGGGCATTCACAACTTCACCACATCTACGGGGGATGTCTTCAAGCTGGCGCTCTACACAAGCACCGCCACTCTAGACGCCACTACTACGGTATACTCGGCAACGAACGAAGTAGCGAACACGGGCAGCTATGCTGCTGGCGGCGGTTCGCTGACGAACGTCACCCCGACGTCTACTGGAACCACGTCGTTTACCGATTTTGCGGACATCTCGTTTACAACTGTTACGCTGACGGCCCGAGGTGCGTTGATCTACAACTCAACGGATTCCAACAAGGCTGTTTGTGTTCTGGACTTTGGTTCCGACAAGACCGCCACCAACGGCACATTCACCGTTCAGTTCCCCACCGCTGACTCGACAAACGCCATCATCCGTATCGCATAAGGTGGCCTAGACATGGCTACCTTCGTCAACCGGGCAAAGATGACCACCGCGACTACGGGGACGGGGACGATTACTCTTGGGTCGGCGTCTTCAGGCTTCCAGAGCTTTGCTGCTGCTGGTGTAGCCGATACCAACACAGTCACCTATGTCATTGAGGATGGCACTGCTTTTGAAATAGGTAACGGGGTATACGCAAGCTCTGGTACCACGCTGACGCGGTCGCTCCTGTCATCAAGCACAGGAAACCTACTGGTTCTTACGGGCAACGCTGTGGTGTACGTTGCAGTAAATGCTGAGACGATGACCGACATCTACACAAGGGTTGTGACGGGTGGCGGCACTGATGCTGTCTTTGTTGAGACGCAAACGACAGTCACGGCTAACTACACCATTACCACCAACAGGAACGCCATGAGCGCCGGACCTGTGACGATCAACAGCGGTGTCGTTGTAACCATCCCTAGCGGATCAGTTTGG
>Ga0181346_1000740_pt1 | contig 14393 bp, 5 predicted proteins | sample Su13VDMM15DN_FD_130100 | JGI IMG/M metagenome (GOLD analysis project Ga0181346, IMG submission 130100) | Freshwater viral communities from Lake Michigan, USA - Su13.VD.MM15.D.N | ecosystem: Environmental > Aquatic > Freshwater > Lake | place: USA: Michigan | collected 2013-07-15 | reverse complement strand
CATTTAATGGAATGTTTCAAGAAGCTAAAGCATTTAATAATGGTGCAGTAGCTGGAGCAGGTGGTACAATGCCTTGGACTATAAACACCACAACTTCTGTTAGAATGGATAGTATGTTCTATAACCATTATAGTTTTAATCAAGACATTGGAAGTTGGAATGTGAGTAAGGTGACTAATTTTAATTCATTCTTATATCACGATAATGGCCCTCAAACCAATACATTTAATAATGGATATTCAGATAGTATAAAGAATTGGAATGTAAGTGCTTGTACTGTTTTTAATAATATGTTTGTAAAATGTAGATTTAACCAACCTGTTCATTTATGGGATATGAGTAAAGCTATAAGTATAAATGGTATGTTTAATAGTTGTGTCTCATTTAATAATGGATTTCTGCCTGGAGTACCTAATCAATTACCATGGAACACTTCTGAATGTAATAGTATGTCCGGTGTATTCCAAGGTTGTACTGCATTTAATTCCAACCTAGGAACAGGAACAACACCATGGGATGTAAGTAAGGTGAAATACATTTTAAATACGTTTAATGGATTTTCAAATATGTTCCAAGGAGCGTCTAACTTTAATAATGGAGATGAAGATGATGTTACAAAATCTAAAATAAATAGTTGGAACATAGGTGGTAATGTAACAGGCATAATTGATATGACTAGTATGTTTAATGGAGCGTCTAAGTTTAATAGAGATATTAGTGGTTGGGACGTATCTAAGGTGACATCATTTGCAGGTATGTTTGAAAGTGCTATAGCATTTACCAACGGATTAAACGAAAATACAAACTTTATTACTTCAGGAACTGGTATAAATGGTTGGAACATAAACACTACAGCAGCAGTTAATATGGCTAGTATGTTTAAGAACGCTTCAGCTTTTAACAGAGAAGTTAGTTCGTGGAACGTGTCTAAGGTGAATAATATGTCAGCTGTGTTTCAAGGAACACCTTTTAACAAAACATTAGCAAATTGGGAAAGGGTATTGTCACCTGATACTTCTACATTGGCAAATGTTACTACTACGGCCAATATGTTTCTTCTAGCCCAATCATTTAATCAACCAATAGGGAATTGGAATGTGAGTGGTGTGACTAGTATGTCTGGTATGTTTTCTGCGGCTAGAATATTTAATCAAGACATTAGTAAATGGAATGTTGGTAAGGTCACTACTTTTTTATATATGTTCTATGGTAATCCAACTACAATGTCATTTAATAATGGTGATAATTTAGATTATAACTCTGTAACAAACCTACCAGGAATAGATGGTTGGAATATAAATACATCACCAACAGCTTCAGTTACAATGGAAGGAATGTTTATTGGTACTAACCAACAACATCCATTTAACAGACCTATTGGGTCTTGGAATGTTAGTAGAGTGACTAGTATGGCTTTAATGTTTAATAGTTGCTCATTTAACCAACCATTGGCGAATTGGGAAAGGGTATCATCGGGTGTTACTTCTACATTAGCAAATGTTGGTAGTATGACTGAAATGTTCAGAAATACCAATTCCTTTAACCAACCAATAGAAAATTGGAATGTGAGTGGAGCGACTAATATGGAAGGTATGTTTGACGGAGCTTCAAAATTTAATAATGGATTTTTATCAGGAGTTACTGGTACACTATCATGGAATCCAAGTTCAGTAACAAATATGTTTAGAATGTTTAGATATGCTGTGGCGTTTAATCAAAATATTAATAGTTGGGACGTGTCCAAAGTTAAACTTTTTCAACAAATGTTTCAAGGAGCAACAGTATTTAATCAACCATTGAATTTATGGAATACTATTTCCGCCACTCAAATTGGACAAATGTTTTATCTATCCCCGGCATTTAGACAGTACATTGGTTCATGGGATGTATCTAAAGTTACATCATTTACTAACTTCATGCTTGATAAGACACCGACAACATTCCCTTCTACATATCTAGATAACATATATAGTGGATGGAGTACACAAACATTACAACACACAACACCAATTACAATAACTTTTGGAACAGCTCAATATACATCAGCAGGATTACCAGGAAGAAACACACTAACATCATCACCAAACAATTGGATAATATCAGACGGAGGAAATGCTGACCCTACATTAAATTTAGATGCTGGCAACCCACTTTCATATCCAGGAACAGGAACATTATGGACAGATTTAAGTGGTAACAACAATAATGGAACACTTGTAAATAACCCTACTTTTGACCCGGCAAATGGGGGTAGTATAGTATTTGATGGTGTGAATCAATACATGACTACATTATTAAATAGCTCTGCTAATAACACAACAAGTATAATATGGTATAAATGGAATGGTGTAAATAAAGCGACTACTCTTACTTATTTAGGAAATTCTGCAAGTACAGGTTTAGGGGTTTATATAAATAACGGTACAAATACTAATACCGCCGGTAATAAAATTGGTGTATTATATGGTGGAGCATATTATAATGCTCTAACCACAGGTACTCTATTTGGAACTTTAGTTTCGGGTGTATATACTCAATTAACATTAACAAGAGATGGTTCGAGCACTTATTTATATCAAAATGGGGCATTTTTAGGTTCTACAACAAGGACACCTAATAATAGCACAAGTAATCTTAGTTTTAATCTTGGTACGGATGTAATTGTTGGATTTCCTCCATTTGGAGGAACTGTTCCATTAATACAATTTTACAACAGAGTGTTAACATCAACAGAAGTATTAGCAAATTATAACGCAACAAAAGGAAGATTCGGATTATAACAATAAAAATAAAATTTAATTAAAAATAAGTAATATTTATAAATAAACAAAAATTATGTTAACAGGAAAAACAATTAGCGAATTACCATTATTATCGGTTTTAAATCCAAATATGGTTGCTCCAGTGGAATTAAGTGGTGTTACTTATCATATTAACTACTCTCAAATTTTATCAAAACCAAACGGGTCATACACATCAACAATAACTCAAACAGTGTCAGGTTCAAATACACCAACTATTGTATTGATTGATACCGTAGAAAGTCAAGTGGGGTTTAACCTTGTTGATAATTCAAAATTCACGGCATTACAGGATGGAACATACTTATTTGGGGTGTCGTACCAAATGGATAAAAACACATTATCCCCGGCAAACGCAACGGTATATTTTTGGATTAGAATTGACGGTGTTGATGTGGATAGAAGTGCTGGTGAGTTAGTTTTACTTAATAACAATAACGAACAATTACCTTTTATACCATATTCGTGTGTTTTAACTGCCGGTCAATATGTTGAATTTGTTTTTGCGTCGGCAGATGATACCGTATTTATAAAATATGTTCCACCCGTTACATCTCCATATAATAGACCCGCAACACCTGGAGTTATAGTAACAATCAACACAATTTCGTAAACATATTATAAATGTCACAATCAATAACAATAAAAAGTGTTAATTACGATGGAGAAGTAGCAAATATTTTATTCAAACCTTATAACGAAATTGTCGTTATTAATTTGGGTAATCAAGAGTTACCTTATTTATTTGTACCTGGATTATTAACTCCCCCTAGAGGTGTATATGGAACTTATACTATATTAGTATTGGATAGTGATTGTCCTAATATTTTAAATGTTCCAATGCCAACACCTACGGTAACACCAACACCTACAACAACAAAAACTCAAACACCAACGCCTACGGTCACACCTACGGTTACACCAACTTACGATTCTTGTCCGGGTCCATCTCAAACACCGACAAGAACACCAACACCAACAATTACACATACGCCAGGAGCGTCACCAACAAGAACACCAACGAAAACTCCAACAAATACACCAACCCCAACACCAACACCTGTATATCACGCCAATTTATTTATTGAACCAATATCAGGAGCATCTGAAATTGGTCAATGGATGTTTGATGGTGGTTCTAATTTCTTTGGATTCACAAATAATAGTCAACCAAACCAAGACCAAACCCAATTCAACATTGATATGAATCGTTATGTTGATTTTAGTGGTTGGACTAGCGGTTTATTCCCGTCAGTTATTAGACAATCAGTTCCACAACAAAGTGGTGGGTTTGATTCTTTTGGTAATCCAATTGTTAGATATAATTTCTTAACAACAGAAATACTTGAACAGACAATTCCGGTATCGGCTTGGTATACTTGGATAATACCAACTTCATTAACAAATAATGAAACACAAACAGCGATTGATGTGAATAGTGATGGCGACCCTAATTCATTAGTTACGGTGAATACAGAAAGAGCGATTAACACCTATACTTTCACATATAGTGGTGGTACAATTCCACCAACAACATACAAAGTTTACACAACTTTTCCAAATAGAATCTTTGCATTAAACAATAATCAAAGTATTTATTTCAGAGGAAATACTGTTTCTTCGTAACAAATAATTATCAAAATATGTCTAACTTAAATTATAAAAATCCGTTATCACCAATAATAGCATTAGGAAGTCAATCTTCATTAAGGACTAGTACATTTGGAACAACATTTAGTGTTTTAAATACGGGTGGTTTTATGGAGGTTTACACCTTAAATGATTTAATTTACACAATACCTTTTGGTGATAATGGTGATATTGAATTTTCTGGTAATACCATACCAATTCAATTTTATAAAGGGATTAATTCTTCGTTTTCATTTGACACGCTAACATTAAATTCTGATAATATCTCATCAGGTAGAAGAAGATTAGGTATGTTGGTTTATGTATATGAAACAGACCAAGTATATCAATTTTCGATAGATAATTACAACACATTATGGTCTGACGCTTTAGGCGCTTCAGGACCTGGTGGTAACACTGTTGTTGTTTCTGATTTTGGTACAACAGTTAAAAATAACTCAACAGAAGGTCAATTATTTATTGATACTTGGACGGGGTCAACAATTGAGGATGTTAATGGAGTTACTCGAATCAATGCTAGATGGAGAAAATTTGCAACAGCAATACAAGACATATATGTTACGGGAGGAACTTATTTTTCTGCAACATCTACTTTAGATTTATATAGGAATGATGGTGCAACAATACCAATAACAGGAATAACTGTGTCAGGTATTGATGGGACATCGGGTACTAGTGGTGTTGATGGTTCTTCAGGGACTAGTGGAATTGATGGAACATCCGGTTCATCAGGCACTAGCGGAATTGACGGAACATCAGGTTCTTCAGGAACTAGCGGTATTGACGGGACATCAGGTTCTTCAGGAACTAGCGGTATTGACGGAACATCAGGTTCTAGCGGCGAAAATGGTACTAGCGGAACATCAGGCACTAGCGGTATTGACGGAACATCAGGTTCTTCAGGTACTAGCGGTATTGACGGAACATCAGGTGAAAGCGGTTCTTCAGGTACTAGTGGTATTGACGGAACATCAGGTTCTTCAGGCACTAGCGGTATTGATGGAACAAGCGGAACATCAGGTTCTTCAGGAACTAGCGGAATCGATGGAACATCAGGTTCTAGCGGCGAAAATGGTACTAGCGGAACATCAGGTACTAGCGGTATTGACGGAACATCAGGTGAAAGCGGTTCTTCAGGTACTAGTGGTTCATCGGGTACTAGCGGAATTGATGGAACATCAGGTTCTTCAGGTACTAGCGGTATTGACGGAACATCAGGTTCTTCAGGTACATCTGGTAGAGATGGTTCATCAGGAACTAGTTTTGGGATTATAGGTCAATCAACAAATACTATAAATTTATCAGGTTTAACTGGTGTCATATCATTAACAACATATTCAGGATTATCTTATACAGTAGGACAAGAATTAATTATTGCTAATTCTGTAACTAATTTATTTATTGGTGGAGTTCAAACTTACGATATTAATACTGGTGATTTAACAGTTTTAGTGACTAGTGTTACAGGAACGGGTACTTTTAACTCGTGGACAACAAATATTAATGGAGCTTCGGGAGCAGCGGGGTCTTCAGGTTCTAGTGGGACTAGCGGTATTGACGGAACATCAGGTACTAGCGGTGAAAGTGGGACTAGTGGAACATCAGGTGAAAGTGGAACAAGTGGTTCATCAGGTACTAGCGGTGAAAATGGTACTAGCGGTGAAAGTGGTACTAGTGGAACATCAGGTGAAAGTGGAACAAGTGGTTCTTCAGGTACTAGCGGTGAAAATGGTACTAGCGGAATATCAGGTGATAGTGGAACAAGTGGTTCTTCCGGAACTAGCGGTGAAAATGGTACTAGCGGAACATCAGGTGATAGTGGAACTTCGGGAACATCAGGTTCTTCAGGTACTAGCGGTGAAAGTGGAACTTCGGGAACTAGTGGTGATAGTGGTACATCAGGTTCTTCAGGAGCCACAGGTTCTGCAGGTACTAGCGGAACAAGTCCTAATCCTCCGGTAATTATATTAGGTGACGGTATTAATTCATCAGTTAGATGTGGTGTTGGAAATACGGCGTCAGGAGATTTCTCAGCAGCATTAGCGGGTAGTGGAAACACTGCGTCATTAAATTTCTCATTTATTGGTGGAGGTCAAGGTAATACTGCGTCAGGATGTACATCATTTATTGGTGGTGGAAGATTAAACACTGCGGCAGGACGTTATTCAACTATTGGTGGTGGTGGTTGTAATACCGCATCAGGATGTCGTTCATTTATTGGTGGTGGAGAAGGAAACATTTCGAGAGGTGGTTTTTCAACAATAGGTGGGGGATATTATAACTGTGCTTACGGTAAGTATTCAACAATTGCTGGTGGTGGTAATGATGGCAATGGAAATAGAACTTATGGTCGATACTCAACAATTGGCGGAGGTGGTGGTAATATCGCTTATTCTTCTTCTTCCACAATTGGTGGTGGTAGTGATAACACGGTTTCAGGGTGTTGTTCAACTATTGGTGGAGGTTTTAGAAACAGGATTATCAGTGATTTCTCGTTTGTTGGTGGAGGTACTCGTACATATAATTACATTAGTTATAGTTTTGTGTGTAACAGTGTTTATGGGAACTCTTCAGTTGTTGTTGGTGGAATGGGTAATCAGGTATTTAGTGGTTGTTCTTTTATTGGTGGTGGTAGATTAAATACTGTTTGTTCAGATTACTCGTCAATTCTTGGTGGTCAATGTAATATAATATCTTCCGGTTTTACTAATTCTAACATCATTGGTAGTAATATAACAGCAAACAGAGCTTGTACAACATTTGTAAATGATTTGTCTGTTTGTAGTTTCACAGGAAGTTCGGGATGTAGTGTTGGTATATCGGCAAACGGTTTATTAATACCGGTCGCAGCATCATCTGGTGGTGATAGTATTATCGTTACAGGAACAGGTGTTAATTCGACCATTAGATGTGGTGTTGGAAATACTGCGTCAGGAGATTTCTCAGCAGCATTAGCGGGTAGTGGAAATACCGTATCAGAATGTTTTTCAGTTGTTATTGGTGGTCGAAATAATACCGTATCAGGTGGAATATCATTCATTGGTGGTGGTTTTGGTAATCGTGTATCAGGAGCTACCTCATCAATTGTTGGTGGGTTTAGTAATGTAATTTGTGAGTTTGGAAGTAACTCATTTATTGGCGGAGGTGTTGATAATATAATTTCATCTGAACGCTCATTCATTGGTAGTGGTTATTCTAATCGTGTTTTATCAAACCAAGGAACTATATTGGGTGGTTATGGTAATAAACTTTGTATTAATGCAAGTTATTCAACAATTGGTGGTGGTTATACAAATACTATAATCAGTTGTTATTCTGTAATTGGAGGTGGTTGTGGTAATACTATTTGTGGAAATTCACTATATTCAACAATTGGTGGTGGTCAAGGTAATGTAATTTGTGAGTCAGGATGTACATCATTTATTGGTGGGGGTTATCAGAATACAATCTCATCTATTAGGTCATTCATTGGTGGGGGTTATTGTAATAATATTTACGAAAATTCAGTATATTCAGCAATTGTTGGTGGTCAAAGTAATAAGGTATTAGGATTTTATTCAACAATTGTTGGTGGACGTTCTAATTGTGCGACTAATGGAAGTGTGGTTGTTGGTGGAAAACAGAATGTTTCTTGCGGGACCTATTCGTTTATTGGCTCTGGATGTGGTAACTTAGCTTCAGGAAGTTGTTCTTTTGTTGGAGGTGGTTATTTAAACAGAGCGACGGGTAATTACTCTTTTGTTGGTGGAGGTAGAAATATTTATGATAACCTTACGTCTAATTACATTATAAATTGTGCCGGTGGATGTGCTTCAGTTGTTGTTGGTGGAATGGGTAATCAGGCATTAAGTGGTTGTACTTTTATTGGTGGTGGTAGTTTAAATACCGCATCAGGTTGTGCCTCTGTTGTTGTTGGTGGATTAGGTAATAGAATTTGTGCAGCAACAGGCCCATATGGAAGTTTAAAATATGGTGATTTTATTGGTGGTGGTTCTTGTAATATTATAAATACACAACATTATTCTCCATATACTAGTGGGAAAGATAGTAGTATTATAGTTGGAGGATTTAGTAATAATATCCTAAATAAAACTAACGGTAGTATAATTGGTGGTGGTAATTATAATCGTATTAACGGAGCCTATGGCTCATCAATTAATAGTGTAATAGGGGGAGGTTGTTGTAATTGTATTTTGGATGGTGTTTATTCAACAATTGTTGGAGGTTTTAATAATTATATAACATCTAATAAATCATTTATAGGTGGTGGTCAATGTAATAAAATTTATTCCGGCACAACTTATTCAACCATTGGTGGTGGATGTTCAAATATTATTTGTAGTACTGGTCCATTATTTAATCCCCCAGCCCAACCTAATACTATCGGTGGTGGTGGTGGTAATGTAATATATTCATCTCTACAAATTTATACTTCTGGTGGTAATACCATTGGTGGTGGTGTTAATAATAAATTACAATCTTCCTATGGATGTAGTACCATTTCAGGAGGATTATGTAATTCTATTTTAGGTGGAGGTGATTATTCAATAATTGGTGGTGGAACTCGTAATAGTACTGACTCATATCATTCAAACATAAGTGGTGGTTATCGTAATAAAATTTGTTCCGATTCTCGAGGTTCAACAATTGGCGGTGGATGTTGTAATAGTGTTTCAGATTATAAATCAACAATTGGTGGTGGTTTTTGTAATCAAATATTTAACAATTCACCGGGCTCAACAATCGGTGGAGGATATAACAACATTATTAAATGTGAGTTATCCACAATTGCCGGTGGAACGAGTAATTCTATTAGCGGAACGTGTTCAACTATTGGAGGTGGTAACGGTAATCAGTTAACGGGTAATACCACAACCATTGCAGGTGGTGGTGGAAATAATATTGTTGGACAGGGGTCATTTATTGGTGGTGGTAAAAGTAACACAATATGTTCTAATTATTCAATCATAGGTGGTGGTTATTGTAATCGTGTTGGAATATGTTCAACCTATTCAATTATTCAAGGCGGTAATTGTAATCAAATTACTGGTTCACATAACAAAATAGGTGGTGGATATTGTAATTGTGTTCTCGCTAGTAGTTATTCAACAATTCTTAACGGTTATTGTAATTTAATCAGTACGGCATTACATTCATCAATACTTGGTGGTTGTTCTAATACAATATCGTCGGCATTTACACATACTAATATTATAGGTAGTAATATAACAGCAAACAGAAGTTGTACGACATTTGTTAATAACTTATCTGTTTGTGGTTTTAATAGTTCTTCAGGATGTTCTATCTGTGTTGGTGCTAATGGTTTATTGGTGACAACATCTGGAGGTACTGGTAATAGTGGTAGTTCAGGAACATCAGGTATTGCAGGTTCTAGTGGAACAAGTGGTGTTGGAGTGGCAGGTTCATCAGGAACATCAGGTGCAAACGGAGTAGCGGGAACATCAGGAGTATCTGGTTCTAGTGGAACTAGTTCAGGTGGTGGTGGTGATAGTATTATCATTACCGGAACAGGTGTTAATTCAACCATTAGATGTGGTGTTGGAAATACCGCAACATCTTGTTTTTCAGCAGCATTAGCCGGTAGTGGAAATACCGTGTCAGCATGTTTTTCAACAATAGTTGGAGGTCAAAATAATATAGCATCAGGAACAACATCATTTATTGGTGGTGGTTGTTGTAATACCGGAATTGCCTTCCAATCAACAATTGTTGGTGGTAATAGAAACACTATTTGTAATTTCTCAACTTATCTCAATAATTATGAGGTTATACCTAACTTCATTGGTGGTGGTAGTTGTAATATTATTTTTTCAAACACTTTATACGATACTGCTGTTGGTGGTAGTTCTATTATGGGAGGGTCATGTAATAAAATATGTTCATCATATGGTGGTAGTTCTATATCCGGTGGATTTAGGAATGTTGCTTATGGTGATTGTTCATTTATTGGAGGAGGATGGGATAATAAAACGATAGGGTATTCATCATTCGTTGGTGGGGGGAGATGTAATATTACTTCAGGTAATTACACCACAATCGGTGGTGGGATTAATAATAGAAGTAATTGTGCAGGTTCAGTAGTTGGTGGTGGACAAAATAATAATTCTTGTGCCAGTTATTCATCAATACTTGGGGGTAAATGTAATACAATATCTTCCGGTTTCACAAATTCTAATATAATCGGTAGTAATATAATAGCAAACAGAAGTTGTACAACATTCGTTAATGACTTATCCGTTTGTAGTTTTACCGGTTCATCAGGGTGTAATGTTGGGATTACAACAAACGGTTTATTAATTCCGGTCTCACCTGGCGGAGGTTCATTACCAATTAAACTTACCGGTCAAACATTAACCGCCACAGTATGGGAATTAGTGTCAGGATATTACACATATTCATTCTTTAGTGGACATATTACCGCAAATTGTGATGTATCAGTTACACCACAAAACGCAAGTTATCTAACAGCATATAATGCACAAATATTACCATATGTAGGAGTAGCGTCAGGAGTGGCAACATTGTATTCTCAATTTCCACCTGACGCAAATATAATAGTGGATGTTGTAATAACATCAACAAATGCTGGTGCAAATACATTTCTTTTGGTGAGTTGTGGTGGTAACACTTATATAGGTTATTCAACCTCATTAGTTTTTGAACCAGGAATTACCGTTTACTCCAATATTGCATTAACCACACCATTAGTTATCGACGGTGATGGGGCTGTCAATGTATCTGTGAGTGGTGATACTTACATTAATAGTGGTTATCAAATTAATAATCTAGGGGTGGTACAGAACACTTTATTTATTTGTGACTAAATTAAACGATATAATTTATATTAAAAACTATTTAACAATAATTAACAACACAAACAACATAATAAAATGGCTTTTAACGTACCAATAAATTCAATAGCACCAATTGCAACACCATCTGATTGGGTAAGACCTTCTGATTGGATACCAATTACTGACACCCCAAATGAGGTTCAGTTTTTAGTTGCCGATACAGGGGCAAAGGCGTTCGCTATTCAAACAACATTCACAAGAACTTCAGGAAATATTTATATAAATTGGGGTGATGGTACTGTAGATACAATATCAACCACTACTTCTGCAACAACCGAACATGTCTATTCAACCGGAGGTACTCCTTGTTCTAGAGGGTACAACACATTTAAAATAAGGATATATGGTGATGCAACGTGTGTAATCACTAATGCTAAACATTTATCTAATTTTACGGTTACAGGTGGAGCTGTTTATTATAATGTGGGATTGTTAGAAGCGTATTTTGGAAATAATACTTGTAATACAACTGAATTAACCGGTACTTATTTTTCTTCAGCTGGTGGTACAACATCTGTATCCACTTTTGAATTATTAGAATATGTAAAATTACCTTCTTCAGTTACTTGGACGACTCAAATGGTATCTATGTTCCAGAATTGTAGTAATTTGTATGAAATTGTGATGCCGACATCTGCCAGTTCATTAACAAATTTAACAAGTATGTGTAATGGTTGTACTAATTTACGAGATATAGTACTACCATCAAACGCAACTACAATAACTACCTTATCATCATCATTTAATAGTTGTACAAATCTTAGGACAGTATCGTTTCCAACAACATTAAATAGTTGTACAACTTTAATAAGTGCATTCGCATCTTGTTTATCTTTAAAAACTGTAACATTACCTAGTATTAATTTAGTAATAAATATGAGTAGTACATTTGCTAGTTGTGGTTCATTACAATGGGTTAAATTCACATCATTACCATCACCAGCGAGTGGTGTAGCTGTTGATATTACTAGTTGTTTTTTATCTAGTTACAATCTACAAAACGTATACTTTCCATCAACTTGTTTTGGTAATGCGATATATAATGGAACGACCTCATTTATGGGATGTAATAATTTAAAAAACATAACTTTTCCGACAAGTTTTAATGCTTCAACAATGTCAACAGCCTTTAGTGGGTGTTATTCATTAACAAATGTTACTTTTCAATCACCAATGTCGAGTTTGACTGTTTTAACCAGTTGTTTTGCCAATTGTTATAGATTAACATCGGTTACCTTACCAACGGCTACTAACTCACCCGGTGTAGGAGTAACAATGGGGTTAATGTTTGATAGTTGTATTTCTCTCCAATCAATAACAATACCCCCCGTATGGACAATAACTAGTTTAAGTAGTGCTTTCATAAATTGTATTAATTTAAAAACAATAGTTCTCCCACCCGGTACTCAAAATAGTATTACTACAATGGCATCAATGTGTAGTGGATGTGCTAAATTAGAATCTATAACGATGCCAACTAGTATGACCGCAGCAACTTCATTATCAGGAACATTTCAGAATTGTTTATCACTCACTGGCGTAACTTTTTCATCAACAATGAATTTGGTAACTACCGCCACTAACTGTTTTAATGGTTGCGAATCTTTAACTTCAGTTACGATGCCAACTAGTATGAGTGGTTGTGCAAATTTTAGTAACACCTTTAATGGTTGTAGGTCATTAACTACCATAACAATGCCGGCAACGGTTTCAGCATCCTTAACAACATTTTCACAAGCATTTATACAATGTGTTAATTTAATAACATTAACATTACCAACAACCCAAACATCGTTATTAACCACATTAACATCGGTTTTTGCACAATGTTCTAATTTAACAACAATAAATAATCTGAATAGATTAGGTAGTTTAACGGCAACACCATTAGTGGGTGCAACCCTTATTACAAACTCCAATAAGCTACCGGCATTAAGTTTTAGTTGTCCCTTCTCGGCATTAGCACTTAATGGTGCCAGTGCAACAAACTTTAGTAAATTAAGTAGTTTAAGGCTTCTTAATACAGGTGCCGGACAGTGGTCAGGAGCGGCACCACAAATAAACGTGTCTTTTTGTGACTTAGGAGTTGCGGCGTTAAATCAGTTATTTACCGATTTAACAACAGTAACAACAAAAACAATTAATATAACAAGTTGCACAGGGGCTGCAGGTTGCACAAGGTCAATTGCAACATCTAAAGGGTGGACCGTAACGGGATAAAAAATATGGAAACAACATCAGGATTTTATAAATTTGAAGATAATAATTGGGAATACGCCCCTAACTTTGTGGATGCACCTAATTACACATTAATTAAAGAATTAAAAGATACTTATACTTATCCGGTTGAAGGATGGACTTGGTATGATGAACAACCTTACATAATAGAATTGTAAATAAGTTATAAACTATAGTTTACAACAATCCAACATCCATTTATTATTAACACAAATATATGTTATAATTTATGGATAAGATAATCTTTTTTAACTCTTCTCTACCTAGAGCAGGTTCAACCCTATTTCAAAATTTAATCGGACAAAATCCCCAATTTTACGTAACCCCAACATCAGGATTAATTGAGTTGGTATCCGGAGCTAAAAATCATTATAATGGTTCTCAAGAGATTAGAGCGCAAGACCCCAAATTAATGGAAAAAGCGTTCATTAATTTTTGTAGAAAAGGGATTCAAGGATTCTTTGAGGAATTAACAGATAAACCCTATGTGTTAGATAAGAGTCGAGGGTGGGGTATCAACTACAATCTATTGAGTTTATTCAAAGAAGACCCAAAGATTGTTTGTATGGTTAGAGACATTAGATGTGTCTATTCCTCAATGGAAAAAAACTTCAGAAAAAACCCCCACAAAGAAAGTCATATACAAAATCCAAATGAGTTAGTTGGGACTACCGTTAATAAACGAGTCGATATTTGGGCTGGTGGTCCACCGGTAGGTATTACATTAGACCGACTACAAGATATCTTCCAACAAGGACTTCACTCTAAAATTTTATTTATTAGATATGAAGATTTAATGGATAACCCTGAAAGGGAAATAAAACGATTT